>Ga0206130_10001101_pt1 | contig 41123 bp, 35 predicted proteins | sample Helgoland_Spring_9_FD_148637 | JGI IMG/M metagenome (GOLD analysis project Ga0206130, IMG submission 148637) | Pelagic subsurface seawater microbial communities from Kabeltonne, Helgoland, North Sea - Helgoland_Spring_Bloom_20160512_1 | ecosystem: Environmental > Aquatic > Marine > Epipelagic ...
GCCTCCCATGGCCAAAGCAAAGTTTGAACGTTTAAAACCACACGTAAACATCGGCACGATTGGTCACGTTGACCATGGCAAGACAACCTTGACGGCTGCGATCACCAAGCAATTTGGTGAATACCAGGATTATGCGTCGATTGACTCGGCCCCTGAAGAGCGCGCACGTGGTATCACGATCTCGACTGCTCACGTTGAGTATGAGACCGAAGCCCGTCACTACGCTCACGTTGATTGCCCAGGCCACGCTGACTATGTGAAAAACATGATCACGGGTGCGGCACAAATGGATGGTGCGATCTTGGTTGTGAATGCTGCTGATGGCCCGATGCCACAAACCCGTGAGCACATCTTGTTGGGTCGCCAAGTTGGCATCCCTTACATGGTCGTTTACATGAATAAAGTTGACCAAGTTGACGACGATGAGTTGTTGGAATTGGTTGAAATGGAAATCCGTGAGTTGTTGTCCAAATACGAATACCCTGGCGACGACATTCCAATTATCGCAGGCTCTGCCTTGGCTGCTTTGGAAGATCGCGATCCGGCAATTGGTTCAGAATCCATCGCAAAATTGATGGCGGCTGTTGACGAATATATCCCAACCCCAGCACGCGCTGTTGACCAACCGTTTTTGCTGCCAATCGAGGATGTATTCTCGATCTCAGGTCGTGGTACAGTTGTGACTGGCCGTGTTGAGCGTGGCGTTATCAACGTGGGCGAAGAGATCGAAATCGTGGGCATCCGCGACACATCGAAAAGTGTTTGTACCGGTGTTGAAATGTTCCGCAAATTGTTGGACCGTGGGGAAGCTGGCGACAATGTTGGTGTTCTTTTGCGCGGTATCGACCGTGCAGGCGTTGAGCGCGGCCAGATTCTTTGCAAACCAGGTTCTGTTAAGCCACACACTAAGTTCGAAGCAGAAGCCTATATTCTGACCAAAGATGAGGGTGGTCGTCACACACCATTCTTCGCCAACTACCGTCCACAGTTCTACTTCCGAACTACAGACGTAACGGGCACAGTTGTTCTTCCTGAGGGCACAGAAATGGTCATGCCAGGCGATAACTTGAAGTTCAACGTTGAGCTGATTGCCCCTATCGCCATGGAAATGGGCTTGCGCTTCGCGATTCGCGAAGGTGGCCGCACAGTCGGCGCTGGCGTTGTTTCTAAAATCATCGAGTAATCACTAAAGCAGGCCTCGCGTAGAGGCCTGCATTCGTTCGACGAGGGGCGGTTTTCCGGTCGCCCTTTTTGTTTATAGTTTTTCCGGCCAGGTGTCAGATATCCGGTATCCTTCGGGCCAAGGGTCGGTTGGATCCAACCTGTACTGATGGGTGCCAGTGATCCAGCCTTGCCCAGAAATCGTTGGCCGAATGGCATCAAGTTCACCGACAGTTGTACGCCCTAGAATCTGCCCTTCAAAACGCGAATTAATGATGGATCTGCCGATCAGCTTTTCGTCAACCTGCATTTGACCCTTGGCATGCAAAACCGCCATGCGTGCAGATACGCCCGTACCGCAAGGAGAGCGGTCAATCTTTCCCGGTTGAATAACCACGGCGTTGCGCCCAGCCAAATCTTCACCCTCTCGGTATAGAGGACCAGCAATTTGACAAAATGAGATATGCTGCCACTCAGGCTGCATCGGGTGATAAAACCCCAGCTGATCGTTGGCGGCTTTGGTGATGCGCAGGCCCAGCTCAACAATTTGGTGGGCTTCGTGAGGCTGAATAGCAAAGCCAAGATCCGCCGCGTCCACAATCACAAAGCTGTCTCCCCCAAAGGCGGTATCAACCTTGAGGTCACCTAAGCCGGGCACGTTGAGGGTGACATCAATCTGAGCTGCAAAGCTGGGGAGGTTTTCCACCGTCACTTTTGTCACCTTGCCGCCGGCGCATTGGGCTTCAATCGACACCAAGCCGCCGGGAGCTTGTAGGGTCAGGTGGGTGACGGGTTCTTGCATGGGCAAGATCCCAGTTTCGAGCAAGACGATTGTCACGCAGATGGAGTTTGAGCCGGACATAGGCGGTGTGTCTTCCGGCTCCATGATGATCCAAGCGGCATCAGCCACAGGATCGGTAGGGGGCAACAGCAAATTCACGTGGCGAAACACCCCACCACGTGGCTCATTGAGCATGAAATTGCGTAAAACGCCATTGGATGCGATCCAAGCACGCTGTTGCCAAAGTGTATCTCCGGGTGGAACCGGCACGCCTGCGGTAATCACATCACCCACTTCACCCTCGGCATGACAGCTGACCGTATGGATCGTTGTTTGATCTTGCATCGGATTTATCTCCTTGCTTTGAGCCAGGTTGGCACAATTTGGGGATGGAGCAAGTCGAAAACTTCACATCAAGGGCAGTTCGCGCGATCCGGCTCTTGCATTGGGGTGCGATTCTGCTTAATCAAACTCTCAGTTGCAGGGGTTTAGCTCAGTTGGTAGAGCATCGGTCTCCAAAACCGAGGGTCAAGAGTTCGAGTCTCTTAGCCCCTGCCAGATTTTCCAACATTGTTCTATTACTGAAATTCAGTATTGTTGTCTATTTGATTGGGATATTGCCAGCCGATTTGATTTGAATTTTGACACTTAAATAATTGCATCTGTTGTTATGGAATTTGTTATAGTACCCAAGAATAAAAAATGGTTTCTTGCAAAAACAGATCAATATTTATCTTCTATTAAAGATAGAGGCACAGCACTATCAATTTGCACCCACATTAGCTGGTATTTGGAATTTTAACGCGTGATTATTCCTGGAAAGTGAATTAATGAAGCGGAAATGATGAAACCCAATTTTTATCCATTTTAATTCCTGGCCTGATTTTTCTTATAATGGTTTATAAGCGAGGCGGGGTTATATACTATGAGTACGTGTTCAACCCCGGAGCTGTAAGCATTCGGATTTATACTTAGGTGGGCAGTCACCCAAGATTATCGTCCGCGAATGCGTGGGTCGAGCGCGTCGCGGAGCCCATCGCCGAGGTAATTAACCCCAAGCACTGTCAGTGAAATTGCTATACCGGGCAGCAACACGCGTTCAGGGTATTCTTCCATCCGGGGTACGGCATCTGCCAACATTTTGCCCCATGTTGGAAAATCTGATGGGAAGCCGACACCTAAAAAAGACAGTGCGCTTTCTGTGATAATTGCTACTGCCAGCCCGAGTGTTGCGGAAACCATGATAGGGGACACCACGTTTGGTAGTAGGTGGCGACGAATGATCGCGCCCGGGCTCGTGCCTATGGAGCGGGCGGCTAGGATAAACTCACGTTCTTTTAAAGCAAGAATTTCGCCGCGTACGATTCTAGCCGTTTGCATCCAACTTGTTATTCCGACTACCACAACGATTAAGATGAACATTCCGCCCTCTGGTCCAAAATTGGCTCGCAATGGTTGGCGGAATAAGGTTACCGCCACCAATAGTAACGGCAGGATCGGCAGAGATAAAAATAGGTCAGTTAGGCGCATTAGTAACCCGTCGAGCCGTTTGAAATAGCCTGCGGCCACGCCTATTGCCGTACCGATGCTGAGTGAGAGTAACATAGCTGTCCAGCCTACGGCCATTGATGCCCGACCTCCTGCGATCATGTTGGAAAGGATGTCTCGGCCCAAGTTGTCGGTACCAAAGGGGCGGTGCCAAAGTGTTTTTGCAGAACTATCCCAGATCAAGGTCCAAATTGGCCGCGCATCTTTGTTGCGAATATCTAGTTTTTGTGGGTCGACGTTCCATATGTATGGACCAAGCAGGACGGCTAGTGTGATAAACATCAGGAAACCGCCACCAAAGACTGCGCCTTTATGTTTTTTGAACTGGTCCCAGACGTCTAGCCATTGGTTGCGTGGGGCTCTCGGTGGTTCTTTGTCGTTCAGGGCAGCATATGGGTCGATTTCGACCATTTTTTCCAATGTGTCAGTCATAGCGAATCCTTGGATCAAGTACGCCGTAGAGCACGTCGGCAATTAGGTTAAATGCTACAATCATAATTGCAAAAATAAAGGTAATGGTCATGACCATCGGGATGTCGTTTGCAAAGAGTGCCGTGATTAACAGTTGGCCGATCCCGTTTACTCCAAAGACGTTCTCTGTAATTATGGCTCCACCGAATATGGAGGGGACGCCCAGAGCGATGACGGTGATTACTGGGATCATCGAGTTGCGCAGCACGTGTACCATTACCACGACGCCCTCTTTCAGACCTTTGGCCCGCGCTGTACGTACATAATCTTGGTTGAGGTTGTCCAGCATAGATGCTCGCATATAGCGACTAATTTGAGCGGTTGTTTGGAGGGCCAAAACCATTACCGGAAGAATCATTTGTGAGAGTTGATATTTGAAGCTAGCCCAATCATTCACTACATGGGTTGTATCATAAATGGAGGGTAGCCAGCCAAGAGATACTGAGAAGATCACTATCAGCAGGGGGCCAGTAAAAAAAGGTGGAATCGAGAAACCAATCATAGTGACAAATGTGCCAGTTTGGTCGAATATTGAGTAATGTCGATAAGCTGAGTAAATGCCAATGGGCAGAGCGATCAGGATTCCAACGAGGTAAGCCAGTCCGACGACCCACAAGGTTTGTGGGATACGCTGGATCACGATGTCCATGATTGGGCTACGGGTCTGCCAGCTAATGTTACGCTGTTGAGGGACCAGTTTTTCCAGTTCGACGTCGTATACCATGCCAAGTTGGGTGTCCGGCAACCAGCCAAATAGAAAGCTGTTTCGTGTCATCCAATCGATTAAAAACTGTGGTTCTACAATAAAAAATTGATTTAGCCATTTAAGATATTGGATGTGTACAGGTGCTCCAAGACCAAGGGCCTCGCGCATTTTTTGCTTCACCTCTGGGGGAACAGTCAGCGGCACTTGGGCCATTGGATCTCCAGGTGCCATTTGCAGCAGCCCAAAGATAACAATACTAATGAGCAAAAGCGTCGGTATTGAGAAAAACAATCGACGGATTGTGAAGGTCAACATATGTGGCGCCTTTGTGCGTCAGTATTAGAATTTAGGGAGTAAGGAGCGCTGAAGCGCACCTTACAAATTTTTTGAAAAGTTGGGTGTGCGTGTTGCACGCCCAACCAGCCTTAGTTGCCGATGCGGTACCAGTCAGCAGCGTTCCACAACTCGGAGTCAAAGGTGTTAAGAATAACACCACCCAAACTGTTTGCATGTGCTGATACACGACCACGATCAACTAGAGGAACGATTGTGAAGGTATCTTTTGTCAGCATGTCGTTCATCTTTTTGCCTAACTCACCACGTTTTTCAAGGTCGCCTGTGCGGGCTAGCTCGTCGATCATCGCATCATACGCTGGATCACAAAAACGGTTGATGTTTTCACCCTGCCATTGGCTGGAAGGTTTAGGCTCGTTGCCGCAGCGGTATGCTGCTAAGTAAGCCTGTGGGTCTGTGCCGTCGAATACGTTCGCGTACATCTCTACGTCTGCGTAGAATTTTTGGAAAGTATCAGGAGAACCTGGATCACCACCAAAGAATACGGACGCATCAAGGTTGCGCAATTCTGTTTCAACACCGATTTGGTTCCAATAGTCTTTGATCAGAGCTTGGAAGTCTTGGCGTACAGCGTTTGTGGATGTTTGATACAAGATAGATATACGTACACCGTCTTTGGCGCGGATGCCGTCGGAGCCCTTAACCCAACCCGCTGCTTCCAACATAGCGTTTGCACCAGCAATATCTTGAGTTAGGCACCCTGTGTTGTCTGATGCGTAAAGTGCTGGAGCTGGCACCAAGTTACACGTTGGACGACCTGCATTACCGTAACCTACGTCCACCAGCTCTTGGCGATTGATTGCCATAGAGAGCGCTTCACGTACGTTTCTATCTGACAGAAACGGGTGTGGTTCGGCAACTGTTGCCCGTGTTTCTGCTGGAAGATCAGCTGACGGGTTCGTGAGGTTCATCTCAAGACGCTCAACTAATGCACCAAACGCCGAGATTGGTGTACCCTTACCTCCTTCAGCCATTTTTGCAATGACGTCTGGTGCCAATTGTAGGTTCCAACCGTAGTCAAACTCACCAGTTTCCATAACTGCACGGCCAGAGGCTTCAGCAGAGCCGCCGCCTTTAAAGGTCACGGATGCAAACGCAGGCTTGCCCGCTGTGCGATAGTTGTCGTTAGCAACCATCTGGATCACATCGTTTGGCTTGAAGTTTGTGACAACAAACGGCCCTGTACCAATTGGGCCAAAGTTGGCTTCGGTGCACTCAGGCGCGCGTGCGCCCAAGCAATCAGCAAACTGCGCCGCTTGAATAATTGGCGTTGCCATGCCTACGAACGGTCCATAGGGGTTTGGGGTCGGTTGACTGAACGTCACTTTTGTTGTCAGTGCGTCAACTGCTTCCACGCTTTTAATGCCGTCGAATTTTGAGAGTTGTGCGCAGCCACCTGCTGGGTCCATGCAGTATTTAGCCGTGAATACGAGGTCAGCTGATGTCACATTGGAACCGTCTGACCACTTTAGCCCTTTTTTCAGTTTCCATGTTATTGATGTCAGGTCCTTGGAAACACCCCCGTTAGCAACTGTTGGGGTTTCTACGGCCAAATAGGGGACTATGTTGCCATTGTTGTCGTAGCGGCCCATCGGTTCGATAACTAGGGAAGACGATTCGAGGTCTTTTGTTCCACCAGACAAATAGGGGTTTAAGATCGATGGGGCTTGCCAGTAAATAATTTTGACTTCGCCATCACGTGCGCGCTCGCCTTCGTGACCATCCGCGATCGCTGTGGAGGCTACTGCAGTCGTCGCAATAGCTCCAAGCATAAGGGTCTTTAGTAGCATGATATTCTCCTTGTTGGACACATAAGGGGTGCCTTTTTATTCCGCAGTTCACCAGAATGGGTCTGCTGTATTTAGGATGGATTGAGCGGGAGCAGACGTGTTGCTTGTGATCTTACGGTGCCTAGACACAGAAAATTGAGCAATCCCAAGCCAGTCCTTTAACAACCCAGTGTCTAACAGCGAAACAATTTTTTGAAAAAATAGCAACATAATTTTATAAAAATAATAACATGTTTCTGGAAAACTTGTGAAGTAGTGGTGCACTTATAAAAAATGCTTAAATATGAAACGTTACGATTAGAACTGAATACGTAAAAAATTTAAGTAGGGCATCTGTTTTGAATAGTGCGTAACTAGTGGACTAGATAGTCGGATACTTTAGGCGCATTCGAACTGCTATTGCGACGAATGCCACTAGCACTGCATAGCCGTAAAAGACTGATGAAAAGGTAAACGCTGTCAATAAGGCTCCGGTTATTACTGGGCCGCCGACCTTTCCCATATTACGCAGTGCGCCATAAAACCCCATGCCAGCACCACGATGACCAGTCTGTGTTTCTGCTGCTAGTAATGCCACGCTTGCTGGTAACACCATTGCTTGGGCAAATCCTAAAATAATAGCTGCTGACAAGATCATAAGTTCTGCCATTAAAGGCAAGGTAGCCAATCCAACGGCCAGCATTATCAACCCCAAGAAAAGAGCAACGCCATACCCCTTTTTATCGGCTACTCGCCCACCGATGGGGCGAAAAATAATGTGAACACCTTCCTGAATGGAGAAAAAAATTCCTGCTTGCAAAACTGTTCCGCCTTCTTGGGACATAATAAAAAAAGGTAGAAAGGCCTTAACTGCATATGCGACCAGAAAGACCAAAAATTCTAGGAAACCAGCAAGCCATATCCCGGTTGTCTGCAAACTTAATCTGATCGAGGCCAGTGCATGGAAGCTAAAGCTTTGCTTTTTTTTTGCTGCCAATACATTGTTTTCATGAAGTATTATAAGTGGCACTGCCGCAGCAAGTGACATGAAGCCAATCAATACAAATACTTTCTCTGGCTTGAAATAAGTTAATGCGAATCCTGCACACAACGGTGCGCCAAAAGCGGCAAGTGCGCGTGCCATCCCAAAAATGGCCAATCTTGTAGCGCGGTTTTCGTCTGCTAGCTCAGCGACGTAGGCTAGCGAGACTGGACCGAAAATGGCTGTTGCAAATCCGTGAAACAGCCGAAGTGCAAACAATGCTTCTGGTGTTGAAATAAATTGATACAAAAATGGTGTCACCAAGAAAATAATCAATGAGATCAGTAGCCAAATCCGGCGGCCTGACCTATCTGACAGCATCCCAAAAAAGGGTTTCAGGAGCACACCAGTAAAGGGTGAAACGGCGACTATCAGGCCAGTCAATATTTCTGTCGCCCCAAGTGCAGCTGCAAACAGTGGCAATAGTGGCGACTTTCCCATTTGATAGCAAAATCGGAGCACGAAGTCGGCCACAAATATCTTTGCGAGATTAGCCTTGGGTCTCAGCATTGGGTTGGACAAAGAGTTTACCAGCCAGTTTTAAGTGCACCGATGCTACTGCCACTAATTGTGGGTGGACTGGCATTGGCAATAACGCTATTAAAATCGGTGATCTCTCCATTAACTAAGACATCTAGTTGGGTAAGTAAGTCATCAACCTTGTTAAATACATCATCGGCGACCTCCTTCGTTTGTGCTGGTGGTTTAGAATCCGAAATAGTCACAACCGATAGTAGATTTTCAAGCGTGTCATCCAACCCAGCAGGATGGCGCAAAACATCACGAGGGGTTTCGCGTTTGGTGTCGACAAGTAATGCCTCAATTGTAGTTAACTTTGCTACTAAATCATCTGCCAATGGTGTTTGCTCAGGTATAATTTTGTATATATTTTTAAGTTGCTGTTTCATTAAACGAATACGGTTTACTGCGATATTCAGTTCGGACAATTTTCCCAAAATACTCGATGCTAGATCATGTTGCTCAGTAAAGTCTGCATCTGAAGTATTAATTCGCGGGTCTTTAAATACTCGCAAAGATTGCGTCATGGTGACGTCGCCAATGGTCATCGTGACCTGGTATTTACCAGGCTTTATTACAACGCCAGCAGGCCCGTTCCCACCCTTAGAAAATGGCTCATACTTTTGATCTTTCAGGGACTTATCAAGTTGGATAGGGGCAGCTTCAGTCAGATCCCAGACAAAGCGATTTAGGCCAAATTTTGACAGTGGTTTGCGATTATCAGTGGAACTTTTGTCGCTACCATCACACTTCGCAATAATTTTTCCCTTATTATCATATACCTGAAAGGTAACTGGTGACTTTGCAGCCTCTTCATTTAGCCAATAGTAAAAAATTGCGCCATTTGGTGGATTTTCACCAGTATCCAAATATTTGCGTGCCCGAGTGCCATCGGGCAGGTCAGCCATGTAGGAGGCTCCTGGCACACCAAAGGCAGGGCTATAATCCACGCCGTCACCGTTGAACAATCCAGCACTCCAATTAATTTTCTGGCGAATGGTTTTGCGAGGAGGGAAGAAGCTGGTTTGTCCGGCAGCTTGGATGGAGTGGCGCAACGGTGTTATGTCGTCCAATATCCAAAAAGAACGGCCGTGTGTTGCAACTACCAGATCAGAGTCTTTGATTTTTAAGTCGTAAATAGGTACTACTGGCAGCTTTCCTGCCATGCGGCTCCAGCTTGTGCCGTCATTCAGACTGACAAAAATACCAGTTTCAGTCCCAGCAAACAAAAGACCAGCAAGCTGGCTGTCAGATCGAACAACTCTGGTAATTTCACCTTGGGGAAAGCTGTTTGAAATCAACTGCCAACTTTTCCCACTATCGTTGCTTTTGAAAAGATATGGTCGGTAATCCGACAGTTTGAACCGTGTTGCAGAAAGATAAATGACATCTGGATCATGGACGGAAATTTCAACATTTCCAATATAAGCCCACTCCGGCATATCGTCTGGGGTTACATTTTCCCAATGCCCACCATCATCGCGACTGACATGTACCAAGCCATCATCAGTTGCAGCCCATAATTCGCCTTTCCGGTGGATGGATTCCACAACTGAGGAGCAGGATGCATATTGTTCAGCGCCCGCACTGTCGCTAGTCAACGGCCCACCCGAGAAATCCAGTTTTTCAATGTCATTTCGGCTGAGGTCAGGTGAAATTTGTTTCCAACTCATACCTTCGTCACGGGTTTGGAAGACATGGTTACCGCCAACATAAATCGTGCCGCTATCGTGAGGAGAAAATATGATTGGGAAAGTCCAGGCAAATCTATATTTTAGATCACGTGGCGCAAGGCCTGTGGATTCTTCAGGCCAAACATTAATCAGCTTCATCTGGCGGGAACGGTGATCATATCGCTGTAAGGCGCCGTTGCCACCAGGGCTGGACCCAACAGCACCAATATAAACGATATTAGCATCCTCAGGATGCACCGCAATAAAGCCACTTTCCCCGGTGCCAGGCAGGGTGCTGTCAGCATACGTTATCATGCCCCATTCCGCCTGACTGGGAACCGAAATTGACGTGTTGTCTTGCTGGGTTGCGTAGACCCGATAAGGATATTGGTTATCGATATCCATACGATAAAATTGGGCAGTATTTTGGTTGTAAATACTCGACCAGCTGTCTCCACCATTATAGCTAACGCATGCGCCGCCATCATTACCTTCGATCATGCGTTTAGTGTTTGTTGGGTCTATCCACAGGTCATGATTATCCCCGTGCGGGGTGGTGATCTCGTTGAAATGCCCGCCGCCGTCCGTGGATTTCCACATCTGATAGTTGGTTACATAAACGGTGTCGACCTCCATGGGATCAGCAAAAATATGGGTGTAATACCAGGGCCGGTGGATAAGGTCACGGTTGGGGCAACGAAGTTTCCAGCTTTGGCCATAATCGTTTGAAACATATAGGCCAGTGTTATTCTCGTCACCCTCGACCAGGGCATAAACGCGACCTTGTTTGGCTGGTGATACTGAGACCCCAATTTTGCCAAGCATCCCTTTGGCAAAACCGTGATGGGCGGAAACCTCCTCCCATGTGTCGCCGCCGTCCATTGACCTAAACAGTGCGCTGCCTGGTCCGCCCGACGAAAGATGCCAAAATTTTCGGTGTGCCTGCCAGGTTGCAGCAAACAGGATCCGTGGATTTGTGGGGTCCATGGACAGATCAATCGCTCCGGCCTCATTGCTTTGAAATAGTATCCGTTCCCAGGTCTCGCCACCGTTGTTGGAACGATAAACGCCACGGTCTTCATTTGGCCCGAACGCATCGCCAAAAGCAGCTACATAAATTAGATTAGGATCCTTGGGATGCACCCGGATTTCACCAATTTGTTTGGTATTTTTTAACCCAATATGTTTCCAGGTGTGTCCTGCATCGGTAGATTTATACATGCCGTCGCCAAAGGAAACGTCAATACGGATGGTGGTTTCCCCTGTGCCGGCGTAAATGACGTTACTGTCAGATGGAGCTACCGCTAACGCGCCAATGGTGGCGCTGCCAAGAAATCCATCAGAGATGCATTCCCAAAAAGTGCCCCCATCAGTTGTTTTCCAGATACCGCCTGCACAGGCCCCAAAATAAAATGTCATCGGATCAACATAATCGCCAGCAACGGCGACAACCCGGCCCCCACGTGCTGGGCCAATGCAGCGCCAATGCAACGCCTGAGAATTAACCATATTTTCTAGCTGTGACATAAACTAATCCTCTCTAAAAATTTGCGCATAGGTCGCCTTAGTGAAGTTTTGGAACGCAGAGTTTTGGGGCAGCCTTGTGCCTATGCTCAGCAAGCCAATGTCTGCCATCGAAACAGTTTCTGAAAAAATTGCAACCTTGATGATATGCTAATGTTGTACAATATGATGGAGAATTAGTTTTAGTTTTCACCAATTGGTTTAAACCCTCCGTCTTCCAGACGGACAAGGAAAATCAAAAGTGCGTCGGAGGCGCTCATTCAAAAAAGAACAGTTTCAACTGTTCCTGTTGATCCCACCAGCTTTAGCTGGCGGTGGTTCAGTATTAATTTGGGACTTGGCTGAGGCATTTGTTTGACAGTTGGCAATGGTTCGCCTTAGCCTTTCTCTAGTGAAAAATTATGGATGCACTGGGGACCAATATGCTGGATCACGAAAATTCACCTATAATTAGTGCACCAATTGCTGAAATTCAGGGATTGCGAGTGGAGTTTCAGACGAAAGACGGCCCAGTATTAGGTGTGTCTGACGTATCTTTTGATATAAAATCTGGTGAAACGGTCTGTGTTGTTGGCGAATCTGGCTCTGGTAAATCCGTCTCTTCGCTATCTTTGATGCGTTTGGTTGAGTTTGGTGGCGGTAAAATAACCGCTGGCCGTTTATTATTTAACCAAAAAGATGCTAATGAAATTGATTTGGCGCAAACTGAACCGAACCTTATGCGTTCCATTCGTGGCAACGAGATTGGCATGATTTTTCAGGAACCAATGACGGCCCTGAACCCTGTTTTCAATGTCGAGCGTCAATTGACTGAAGGTTTACGTCTCCACAAAGGTTTATCCAAGGCTGATGCGTCGGCCAAGGCGTTGAATTTGATGCGTGAGGTTCGAATCCCGGAGCCCGAGCGCCGGATGAAGCAATATCCACATGAATTGTCCGGTGGTATGCGCCAGCGTGTTGTGATCGCGATGGCATTAGCTTGCGAACCCCGTTTATTAATAGCCGATGAGCCTACAACTGCATTGGATGTGACTATTCAGGCCGAAATTCTTGCACTCATGGATCGCCTGAAACGCGATACTGGCACTGCTGTAATGTTCATAACTCACGATATGGCTGTAGTAGCACAGATGGCTGACCGCGTTGTCGTCATGTTCCGTGGTGAGAAGGTCGAGGAGGGAACGGTTGAGGAGATTTTCGAAAACCCCAAACACCCTTATACCAAGCTATTGTTGGCTGCTGTTCCCAAATTGGGCGAGATGACTGGTAAAAAATATCCAGAACCGATGGTTTTGATGGGCCGTGATCAAGGCGCGGTTGAGCCGATTAAAGGGACTGATGAAGTGTTGTTGGAGGTAGAAAACCTTACAACTCGTTTCTCGGTCAAAGGCGGGTTCTTTCGCCGTACGGTGGCCAATGTACATGCAGTTGAAGACTTGTCGTTTACTATTAACAAGGGCCAGACGCTTAGTTTGGTTGGTGAATCTGGTTGTGGAAAATCTACGGCAGGGCGTTCAATCCTGCGTTTGGTTGAACCGCAGAAAGGTGTCATTCGCGTCGGTGGCAAAGATATCATGGCGCTAGATTCTAATGGTTTACGTAATTCCCGTGTTGATATGCAAATGATTTTTCAGGATCCATTTGCATCGCTTAACCCCCAGATGCAGTTGTCAGATCAAGTTGCGGAACCGATGCACAACTTTGCCACTCTTAAAGGTAAGGCGATACAGGACCGTGTTGAGATGTTGTTTGATCGTGTGGAGTTGCCTCGCAGTTTCATGCGGCGCTATCCACATGAGCTGTCGGGGGGCCAGCGCCAGCGAGTTGCAATTGCCCGTGCTTTGGCTCTGAACCCAAAGCTAATCATTGCGGATGAATCTGTTTCCGCTTTGGACGTGTCGGTGCAGGCCCAAGTATTAAACTTGATGATGGAATTACAGTCTGAATTAGACCTGTCGTTTCTCTTTATCTCGCATGATATGGCAGTGGTTGAACGCGTCAGTCACTATGTTGGTGTGATGTATCTTGGTCGTATTGTCGAAATGGGTCCGCGTTCAGCCGTGTTTGAAAACCCTCAGCATCCTTATACTCGGGCGTTGATGAAGGCGGTTCCGATTGCCGATCCTCGTCAACGAAAGGATGAGATAGATCTGAACTTTAAACCGATACCTTCGCCGATCCATCCCGTTTCATATGTTGCAGAACCATCGGTCTATCGTGAAGTGGCGCTGGGCCATAAAGTGTTAATTACAGATAGTGGGTATTGAGATGAGTATTGAAACTTTAGAACGTTTAACCCCTTTAGAATTGATGACAAAATTGATCAGTTTCCCGACTGTGAGCCGTGACAGCAACCTGCCCTTGATTGATTGGGTTGAGTCCTATTTGATATTGCATGGCATCGCTTCACACCGTTGGCCTGATCCTAAGCAACCACATAAGGCAGCGTTGTTTGCGCATGTAGGTCCGGATATCAAGGGTGCGGTTGTGTTGTCGGGCCATACAGATGTTGTGCCCGTTGATGGTCAGCCGTGGGAAACAAATCCGTGGGACGTTGTTGAAAAAGAGGGCAAATATTACGGTCGTGGTACATGCGATATGAAGGGCTTTGATGCTTTGGCTATTTGGGCCTTAGTAGAGGCGCATTATGCAGAGGTGACTCGGCCGCTGCAGTTGGCTCTGAGCTTTGATGAAGAAATTGGTTGTACAGGCGCACCGCCAATGATCGCAGCGATGCAGGGTGTGGTGCCAAAAGGTTCTGCGGTCATCGTGGGCGAGCCATCAATGATGAAAGCTGTCACGGGCCATAAGGGTGGCAATGCCTTTGCCACTCATGTTGTGGGTTTCGAGGTGCATTCTTCGATCCACTATCGGGGTGTAAGTGCAGTGCATGAGGGTGCACGTCTTATCCAGTGGGCTACGGAACAAAACGAATTGAACGGGGCGGCAACGCCGGGTCCTTTGGCCTCGATGTTTGATCCGGCATATACGACATGGCATGTAGGCATTATTTCTGGTGGTACTGCCGATAATATCACCGCTAAGGATTGCCATTTCAATATGGGGTACCGAGCGGTCCCTGGTGATGATACTGCGAGATTGAACCAGATGTATTTTGATAAGGTGAATGAGGTGAAGGCGGCTATGCAGGCTGTACACCCAGAGGCGGACATCGTCCTCACCCCGCGCTTTGCTGTGCCGCCATTGAAGCCAGAAGAGAATGGGGAAGCCGAAGGCTTAGTTAGAGCCGTTACTGGAGATAATGCCGCTCATGTGGTGAGCTATGGTACTGAGGCGGGGCAGTTTCAAGATGCGGGATATTCCGCAGTTGTTTGTGGGCCGGGTGATATAGCGCAGGCCCACCAGCCTAATGAGTTTATAGAGGTGGCTCAGTTTGAAGCAGGCCATCAATTTATGTGCGAATTGTTGGCTAAGTTGGCTTAACGGCCCCGGTACAGCTCTGCCTTTTTTTGGGATATGTGCATGGAGCCATTTATGATTATTGCCGCGAAACAGGTTTGGGTCCGGTTTTACTATGAGGTAAACAAATGCCTATTAAAAATAGATTTGCAGAAACTCATGCTGAAATCACTGGATGGCGGCGGCATTTGCACATGCATCCCGAGTTGGGGTTCGATGTTTATAATACGGCTGAATTTGTTGAGGATCGGTTGCACGAATTTGGCATTACGGACATCACAACTGGTGTTGGGCAGACTGGTGTTGTTGCGGTGATCAAGGGCCGGACTAATGTGCGGGGTAGAGTGATTGGTCTACGTGCTGACATGGACGCCTTGCCAATTCACGAGGCGACAGGCTTGGAATACGCTAGCACGGTCTTGGGCAAGATGCATGCCTGTGGACATGACGGTCACACTGCGATGCTGTTGGGGGCTGCCCAATATCTGGCTGAGACCCGCAATTTTGATGGCACAGCGGTCCTGATTTTTCAACCTGCTGAAGAGGGCGGTGGAGGTGGCCTTGAGATGTGTAGAGACGGTTTGATGCATCGTCGGGGCATTCAAGAAATTTATGGGATGCATAACATGCCTGGCCTTCCTGTTGGCGAATTTGCTATCCGGTCTGGAGCTTTAATGGCAGCGGCGGATGAGTTTTCTTTAAAGATTACAGGTCGTGGAGGTCATGCGGCTGCCCCGCATGAGGCGATAGATCCAAATATTGCTGCAGCCCATATTATTTTAGCCCTGCAATCTGTCGCTTCCCGAGTTGTTGACCCGCTTGGTAATGTGGTCGTGTCAGTCTGTGGATTGCATTCCGATACGGAGTCTCACAACGTTATTCCACAGGTTGTCCGGATGCGTGGGACTGTGCGCACGCTGGACTTAGAGGTGCGGGATATGGTTGAGGTGAAGGTGAAGAAATTGGTGAGCATGACGGCGCAAGCCCACGATTGCGTCGTGGAAATAATCTATGAACGTGGCTATCCGGTGACGGTAAATGCAGAACAGAACACGGGTTATGCCGCTAAAGCTGCATTGGCTGTGGCCGGTTCTGTTGATACAGATACGCCTCCAATTATGGCTGCCGAGGACTTTTCCTATATGTTAAAAGAATGTCCTGGCGCCTACATTATGGTTGGCAACGGTGACGGTGCGACGGTCCACCATCCCGAGTATAATTTTGATGATGATGCCATACCTGCAGGGTGTAGTTGGTACGCAGAAATGGTTGAGAGTAGGATGCCACTATTGATCTGATATAAGTTGATCCTTTTTCGGTTGGAACATTTTAATGGATAAACTGATAGTTCAGGGTTGAGGATTTTTTAATATAGGAGAGAATATAATGCCCGTAAAAAATCGGTTTGCCGAATTACACGATGACATCACAGGATGGCGTCGAGATATTCACCAAAACCCTGAGATTTTATTTGAAACGCACCGCACTAGTGCATTAGTTGCTGAAAAGTTGCGCGAATTTGGTTGTGATGAAGTCGTCGAGGGTATTGGTCGAACAGGCGTTGTCGGAGTAATTAAGGGCATAACGATCGGATCTGGAAAGGTGATTGGCCTGCGTGCTGACATGGATGCGCTGCCTATTCATGAACAAACCGGGTTGGATTATGCCTCTAAAACTGATGGTGCTATGCATGCGTGTGGGCATGATGGTCACACCGCAATGTTGTTGGGTGCGGCAAAGTATTTGTCTGAGACACGTAATTTTGATGGCACAGCGGTCGTAATTTTTCAACCAGCCGAAGAAGGAGGTGGTGGCGGTAAAGAGATGTGTGATGATGGAATGATGGAGCGTTGGGGCATCCAAGAAGTATATGGCATGCACAATTGGCCGGGCATGCCAGTAGGCAGTTTTGCAATTCGTTCAGGTGCTTTTTTTGCTGCGACTGATACTTTTGACATTGCTCTCGAGGGGCTTGGGGGTCATGCTGCTAAACCAAGCGAAACAATCGATACAACCGTAATGGCAAGTCACTTGGTTCTAGCGTTGCAGACTATTGCAAGTCGCAATGCCGATCCGATTGATCAGATTGTAGTTTCAGTCACCTCGTTTGAGACATCATCAAAAGCTTACAACGTGATTCCACAGGGGGTGCATATAAAAGGGACTGTGCGCACGATGTCCATAAAAATGCGTATATTGGCCGAAGAACGCATAATGGCAATTTGCAAGGGGACAGCCGCCACGTTTGGGGGCTCGGCCGAGGTAACCTATCAGCACGGCTATCCAGTCATGGTTAACCACCCGGAACAGACCGAATTTGCGGCTGATGTAGCGCGATCGGTATCTGGTTCGTGCGCCGAGGCTGCTTTGGTGATGGGGGGGGAAGATTTTGCCTATCTTCTTGAAGAACGGCCCGGCGCCTATATCCTGGTTGGTAATGGTGACACGGCGATGGTGCATCATCCTAAGTATAATTTCGACGATAGTGCCATACCTGCAGGCTGCAGCTGGTGGTCTGAAATCATTGAGCAACGGATGTCTTCAGCAAGATAATCTTCTAATATTGCATTTATGACTATGAAGAGAATTTTCTTTATTGCTGTTCAGTATTTTTCTTAGCAGCGTCTCATAAACGGCAGTGATGCTGTCAGCCGTGTTGCGTTAATCGCAGCACATTTGGTCGATTGATGGGGCCCCAGCATTGCCACGTTCTCAGGCTAGGTATTAGAAGGTAATGAATTTTAGTCTAGTTAAATACTTTTGTATCACAATTTATTTAATCAAATTACCGGGGTTGTTATTGAATAATAAATAGCTGATGTGACATGGAAAACTTAACCCGTTAGAGGATTAATTATGACAGGAATTGTCTCAGTTCAGAACGTTCGTAAAATCTACGACGGTGGGTTTGAAGCGCTAAAAGGCACCAATCTCGAGATCCAAGAGGGTGAAATCATCGCCCTTCTTGGCCCGAATGGAGCAGGAAAAACTACTTTAATTTCAACTATATGCGGAATTTCAAGCCTGACATCTGGCAAAATCACCGTCGATGGTATGGATATCGGCACAGACTATCGCAAGGTCCGCGCTATGATCGGCCTCGTGCCGCAAGAGATCGCTCTTGAGCCGTTTGAAACGGTGATCAATTCCGTCCGGTTTTCGCGTGGATTGTTTGGTAAGAAAAAAAATGAAGCTTATCTAGACGAGGTCCTGAAGACGCTGTCTTTGTTTGATAAAAAGAACTCCAAAGTCATGACATTGTCTGGCGGCATGAAACGTCGGGTTTTGATTGCCAAAGCCTTGGCGCATGAGCCGCGGGTTTTGTTTTTGGACGAGCCAACGGCCGGTGTGGATGTTGAGCTGCGCAAAGACATGTGGAACACAGTGGCCAAGCTCAAAAAGCAAGGCGTCACCATCATTTTGACTACGCACTATATCGAAGAAGCCGAAGCGATTGCAGACCGTATTGCGGTGATCAATAGCGGTGAAATCTTGCTGGTTGAAGACAAAGCCGCACTGATGGCAGGGATGGGCAAAAAGAAAATTCGCATCGATTTGATGGAGCCTGCTAAAACCGTTCCAGAGCGGCTGGCCCCTTATTTCTTGGAGCTGGCAGCAGATGGCTCGGCTTTGACTTATACCTATGACGTCAATTCTGAGCGCACTGGGATCACCGGTCTTTTGAATGATCTGCAAGCCGCCGGGCTGCAAATGCGAGATGTTCAAACACAACAATCCAGCCTCGAAGATATTTTTGTTGGTCTGGTTCAGGAGGATGCAAAATGAATTTTCAAGCTGTAGGTGCGATTTATACATTTGAAATGGCGCGATTTTTCCGCACGCTCAAGCAATCCTTTCTGTCTCCTGTTCTCTCAACCAGCCTGTATTTCGTAGTGTTTGGCACCGCGATTGGCAGCCGAATGGAGGCTGTCGACGGGGTTGAATACGGCGCCTTTATCGTGCCTGGACTAATCATGTTGTCGGTCATGACGCAATCCATCGCCAACGCAAGTTTTGGGATCTATTTTCCCAAGTTTATTGGCACGATCTATGAGCTGTTGTCAGCGCCTGTGAATTTTTTGGAAATTGTGGTGGGCTATGTGGGGGCGGCGGCGACCAAAAGTCTATTTATCGGCCTCGTCATTCTGGGTACTGCCTATCTTTTTGTGGACCTCGATATCCAACACCCCATTGCGATGATGTGCTTTTTGCTTTTGACATGCCTGTCGTTCTCTCTGCTGGGCTTTATCATCGGGATTTGGGCTGGAAATTTTGAGCAATTGAACCTTGTGCCAATGCTGGTTGTGACGCCTTTGGTGTTTCTGGGCGGTTCTTTTTATTCAATCTCGATGTTGCCCCCAATTTGGCAAACTGTGACCATGTTTAACCCAGTGGTTTATCTTATATCTGGATTTCGATGGGCGTTTTTTGGGCAAGCAGATGTTGCGATTGGTGTGAGCCTTGGTGCGATCAGCCTGTTTACCTTGGGCTGCATGGCCTTTATCTGGTGGATTTTCAAAACGGGTTGGCGCATTCGCAGCTAAAATATTTGCCCCCCGTCTTGTTACAGGGTGGGGGGTGTCTTATGTCCAGAGTATGAAATTTAAAAATCCCTTTCGCCGCGACCGCAAAACTGTTTCTGTTGTGCGTTTGAATGGCATGATCGCAACCGGTCGCGGCCTTAATGACGCCGGACTGGCCCCGCTGTTGGAAAAGGCTTTTGCGAAAAAGCCTTCTGCCGTCGCGTTGGTTATCAACTCCCCCGGCGGCAGCCCGGTGCAGTCGTCGCTGATTGGCGCACGCATCCGCCGATTGGCTGATGAAAACAACACGCCCGTCTATGCCTTCATCGAAGACGTTGCCGCCTCTGGTGGCTACTGGTTGGCGGTCAGCGCGGATGAGATCTATCTGGATGCGTCCTCCGTTGTGGGCTCGATTGGTGTGGTATCAGCAGGCTTTGGACTTGATCAGCTGATCAACAAGCATGGGATTGAACGCCGGGTGCATACCGCAGGCACGTCGAAATCCATGTTGGATCCGTTTCAACCTCAAAAGGATGAGGATGTGGTGCGCCTTAAGGGGCTGTTGGATGGCATTCACCAAACGTTCAAAGACCACATCACCGAACGCCGCGGGCTTAAACTTGTAGATCGTGACCTGTTCACTGGAGAAATTTGGGTAGGTCAAAAGGGCATCGATGACGGTTTGGCTGATGGCATCGGACACTTGGTACCCACTCTGAAAAACAAATTTGGTGGTAAAGTTAGGTTTCGGGCCTATGGCCAAAAGAAATCGATACTGTCTCGCTTTGGCATGAATATGCTGGGTGACTTGACCCATAGCATCGAAGAGCGCGCAGCTTTTGCACGCTTTGGGATGTAGGCGCATGTTGGTCAAGGTTGTCACATTTTTTCTGATTGGCATTGCTGTGTTGGCGATGTTTGGGCGATTGAAATTCCCCGGTCAATCCCGATTGGAAAATGCAAAATGCCCGAAATGTGGGCGCTATAAAATTGGTAAGGGCCCGTGCTCTTGTGGCCATATAGGTCACCGTAAAGGGTAAAGTATGGCTTGGTTTTTTGTGGTGCTCGGGCTGGTGACATTGTTGCTAGCAGGTGATTTTCTTGTGCGAGCTGCGGTCAATTTAGCCCTGCGTCTTGGTATATCGGCGCTTGTGGTGAGCCTGACTGTGGTCGCCTTTGGCACGTCAGCGCCAGAGCTGTTGATCGTTCTGTCAGCCATGGCCGATGATGCGCCCGGTTTGGCGATGGGTAATATCGTCGGATCCAATACGGCGAATATTTTGCTGGTTCTGGGGCTGCCTGCTTTGGTGGCGGGGCTTGATACGACGGGCTTCGATACCAAAAAAGTATTTATATTTATGATTTTGGCGACAGTTTTGTTCATCATCCTGGCCTTTATGGGGCCGTTTTCCTGGTGGCATGGCGGGCTTATGCTTGCGGTTTTGGCTGCGATATTGCTCGATCAGGCATGGACAGCACGCCGTGTCAGTCGTGTGGCATTGACGACTGAGGATTTGAACGGAGTTGATACCTCAATGCCCGGTTGGAAAATTACTCTTTATTTGCTGTTTGGTCTGGTGGGTTTGCCTCTTGGGGCAAAGGTTTTGGTGGTGAATGCCGAGATTATTGCACGGGAATTTGGCGTGCCTGAAACTGCTATTGGGCTGACCTTGATTGCGGTGGGCACCTCCTTGCCAGAGCTGGCAACCACCACTGTGGCCGCGATTAGGCGACAGGCGGACGTGGCGCTTGGCAATGTCATTGGCTCAAATATGTTCAATCTCTTAGCGATCATAGGGATTGCGGCATTGGTTGGACCGATCCCGGTGGCCGATAAATTATTACGCTTTGATCTTTGGGTCATGCTGGCTGCTTCATTTTTGTTGATCCCATTCGTGTTTTTCGGAGGAAACATCACACGGATTTGGGGTGCGGCCTTGACCCTGCTGTATATGGCATATCTTCTAGTGGTACTGGTCTAAGGAGACATCACATGCGTGCATTGGTTACCGGCGGCGCCATTCGATTGGGGCGCGAAATTGCTTTGTATCTGGCTCAGAAGGGCTATGACGTTGCTGTGCATTATGCGGCTTCCGAGGCGGGGGCACATGAGACTGTAGCCGGGATCAAAGCCATGGGTATGAACTCTGTGGCTTTGCAAGCGGATCTTCTGAGTGATGTTGGATCACAACCCTTGATTGCCCGCGCAGGTAAGGCGCTTGGTGGCCCGCTTACTTTGCTGGTCAACAATGCTTCGATCTTTGAACATGACACGATTGATACAGCCACCCGCTCAAGTTGGGATCGGCATATGGAAAGCAACCTGCGGGCACCATTTGTACTTACTCAAGAATTCGCCAAACAAGCCCCCAAAGCGCAAGCGGATGCGAAGGGCGAACCTGTGGCACAGGGGCTTGTGGTGAATATGCTTGATCAACGCGTGCGCAAGCTTACGCCCGATTTCATGAGCTACACCCTAGCCAAAATGGGGCTATGGGCTTTGACACAAACCGCAGCACGGGCCTTGGCACCTGATATCCGGGTGAATGCCATAGGCCCCGGTCCCACTGTGCAAGGGGTGCGTCAGTCTACGCAGCACTTCACGCGCCAACGAGCGGCCACAGTGCTGGAACGGGGATCAAACCCCTCCGACATCACCTCGGCTTTGGGCTATTTCATCGCGGCACCTGCTGTTACGGGGCAGCTGCTTTGCGTAGATGGGGGGCAACATCTGGGATGGCAAACTCCTGATGTTTTGGGTCTTGACTGAAGATTGGGGGCAAGAGTTGTACACTTTGTTACAGATTTCCCAATAGGATTTACAAAAATTAAATAATAACAAAACGTTGCGCTATGCATAATTTTTTTATTATATAAAACAATCACTTAATATATTGCCTTATTTTTGTGCAAATCAATCATACACCAGAGAAACAAGAGAAACCTGTGGGATTTTGGATTTTACCCTCAGAGTTATCCACAGAAATTGTGGATGTGTTAATTCTTGCAACCGGTGTTATTTCGGTGCAGCCCTGAAAAGAATCGCCTAGATGTACAAAGAGTTATGATTGAAACACCGCCGCCACTCACCGGGCATGATCTTATTGCCGATTACCTGATGCGCCTTGATGGTTCGCCGGGCGTGTATCGCATGCTAAATAGTGAAAATCGGGTGCTTTATGTGGGCAAAGCGCGCAACTTAAAAATTCGTGTGGCCAGCTATGCGCGCCCTCAGGGCCATTCCGCCCGGATCAGCCGAATGATCAATGAAACCTCAAGCATGATGTTTCTAACCACCAAGACTGAGACTGAGGCATTATTGCTTGAACAAAATCTGATCAAACAGCTGAAGCCGAAATATAACGTGCTGCTGCGGGATGATAAATCATTTCCAAATATCTTAGTGAGCCATGAGCATGGGTTCCCGCAGATCAAAAAGCACCGGGGCGCGAAGAAGGAAAAAGGCAATTACTACGGGCCATTTGCCAGTGCTGGCGCGGTCAACCGGACGCTGAATCAGCTTCAACGATTTTTCTTGTTGCGTGACTGTTCTGACAGCCAATTCGAAGCGCGCACCCGGCCATGTTTGCAGTACCAAATCAAACGTTGCTGCGCGCCCTGCGTGGGCTATGTGAAGGCTGAAGAATACGCGACTTTGGTCAGGGACGCTGAGCGGTTCTTAGGCGGAAAATCAACTCATATTCAGGCCGAGCTTGCGCAAGACATGCAAACTGCTTCCGATAATATGGAGTTTGAGCGCGCCGGCGCCCTGCGCGACCGCATCAAAGCGATGACCCAAGTGCAGACCTCGCAAGGGATCAACCCGCAAGGCGTTCCTGAAGCTGATGTGATCGCGTTGCATATGGTGGCAGGGCAGGCCTGCGTTCAGGTGTTTTTCATCCGGGGCAATCAAAATTGGGGCAACAGAGATTATTATCCGCGCGTGGTCGGCGACGTTTCGATTGCCGAGGTGATGCAAGCTTTTGTGGGACAGTTTTACTCGGACCGCGAACCGCCGCGGATGGTGCTTTTGTCCGATGCAATAGAAGATACGGATTTGATGGTGGAGGCGCTCACGGGGAAGTTGGGCCGCAAGGTTGAAATTGCTGTGCCCCTGCGTGGTGAAAAGTTAGAATTGGTAGCCGGAGCAAAGCGCAACGCCCGCGAAAGCTTGGCGCGGCGTATGTCAGAATCGGCGTCACAAATAAAGTTGTTGAAGGGGTTGGCGGAGGCCTTTGATCTGCCCGAACCGCCACGGCGGATTGAAGTCTATGACAACAGCCACATCCAAGGCACCAATGCTGTGGGCGGTATGATTGTGGCGGGTCCTGAAGGTATGATCAAGTCGCAATATCGGAAGTTCAACATCAAGGGCGATGACATCACGCCCGGTGACGACTTTGGCATGATGAAGGAAGTGCTGGGCCGCCGGTTTAAACGGCTTCTGAAGGAAGACCCGGAGCGAAAATCGGAGGCTTGGCCAGATTTGCTGTTGATCGATGGTGGGGCAGGGCAGGTGAGTGCTGTGCGCGACATCCTGCGCGAATGGGGCGTTGATGACATTGCAATGATCGGCGTGGCCAAGGGTGTTGATCGGGATGCGGGCAAGGAAGAGTTTTACCGCACAGGCAAGCCCGTCATGGCGCTTCGGCATAATGACCCGGTCTTGTATTTCGTGCAACGTTTGCGCGATGAGGCGCACCGCTTCGCCATTGGCACGCATCGCGCCAAACGGGCCAAGGCCAATATGAAAAACCCGCTCGATGACATTGATGGCATCGGACCCAAACGCAAAAAGGCTTTACTGGTGCATTTTGGTTCAGCCAAGGCTGTGACCCGGGCCAATTTGGTTGACTTAAAGGCTGTTGAGGGCGTGTCAGATGCCATGGCAGAAATTATTTACAATCATTTTCAACCTTGAAGTTAAGCGAGATTTAAGCAAAAGCAATTTATAGATTGGAATCGTCAAAAATTTGCGGATAAGGGTGGCATGCTCTTATGAACCCGGCTAGGTTTAAATCCATGTGGACGTTACCTAATATTCTCACGATGATCCGACTGATCGCGGCACCTATGGTTGCTGTGATGTTTTTGTCTGTGATCCGGCCCTATGCGGATTGGGCGGCTCTGATCCTATTCGTAGGAGCGGCCCTTACAGATTGGCTGGATGGCTTTTTGGCCCGGGCTTGGAAACAAGAAAGCAAACTCGGTGCTATGTTGGATCCGATTGCGGATAAGGCCATGGTCGTGATTGCTTTAGTGGTTTTGGCCAGTGTCTTTGGACTTGATGCCTTGATCCTCCTGCCTGCGGCCATGATCGTTTTTCGGGAAGTGTTTGTTTCGGGGCTGCGTGAGTTTTTGGGCGACGTGTCTGGAACACTGCAAGTGACGAAAATGGCCAAGTGGAAAACCACCGCGCAAATGGTCGCCATTGCCTTGCTCTTTGCCGTTGGTATTTTTGAGCATTACTTTGTGATGGGTACCGAAGGAATGGATCGTCAAATTGTAGCAGATATCTTAGCCTCTGATGCATCGGATCCCGCGCATTTGCGGCTCTTTTATAATGGCATGTATGCCATATGGTACTCAGGCGTTGCCTTCCTTTGGGCGGCAGCGGCTTTGACTGTGATCACAGGCGTGGATTATTTTCGAAAAGCCTTGCCGCATTTGCGAGATTGATGGTCATGAAACTTGATATTCTTTATTTCGCTTGGGTGCGTGAACGGGTGGGAAAAAGCCAAGAGGCTGTAGACACCAACGCGAAGACAGCCGGAGATCTTGTGGACGAGCTGATCCTACGCGATGCGGGCTATGCGGCTGCATTTTCAGATTTGTCGGCGATATGCGTGGCCATTGATCAAGAGCTTGGCGATTTCACAACCCTGCTCAAAGACTGCCGCGAAGTTGCCTTTTTCCCACCTATGACAGGGGGTTGATATGGCCGCCCGAGTCCAAGAGGCACCCTTTGACTTTTCTGCTGAGGTGGTGGCATTTCAGGCGGACGTACAAAATGCTGGTGCTGTGGTAACCTTCACTGGTGTCGTGCGAGATGACAGTGGCTGCTTGGATCATATGTTCATAGAACATTATCCGGCCATGACCGAAGCTGCTCTCCAAAAATTTGCACTCCAAGCGATGGAAAAATTTGGGCTGGAAGATGCTTTGGTGATCCATCGCTACGGAGTTTTGGCGCCCGGTGAGGCGATTATGATGGTTGCCACCGCAGCGCGGCATCGCAAAGACGCTTTTGCCGGCGCGGATTACCTTATGGATTATCTGAAATCCCGCGCGCCGTTTTGGAAAAAAGAAGTGTCTAAAGACCATACGGAATGGGTCGCCTCAAAGACCCAAGATGAGGTCGCTTTGGCGGCGTGGTCTGAGGCTCCCAAATCTTAGATCAGCCCGCGGAATTTTGCAGTTCAATATAGCTGCGCAGTTCTTCGGCTTCGGTGCGAGCGACCCGCAAACCCTCCATAGCTGCGCGCAATTCTGCTTCGGTTTGTGAGAGCTGATTGTTCATCTCAGCCTCACGCTTTTCCACATAGGCAATGGCTTGATCACGCATATCTTCTGCCTCGTGCAAAGACTGAGCTAATTTGTCCAGTTCCGCAACATCAGACTGGCTGACTCGGGTGAAGCGATGTACCAGCCATTTGGCAAACCATCCGAGGCAAAAAGCAACGAAGAGAATGATCGCGGTAATAAATATAAACTCAGTTCTATTCATTGCTGGTCTCCTCAGCGGTGAAAGGCATGTCTGTGGCTGCGCTGTCTTGTTCTTGCGTGGGTTTAGGGAGCACCAGTTGGAATTCAATGCGGCGATTTGCTTCACGTCCATCTTCGGTTTTATTGTCAGCAATCGGCTGCGCTTCGCCATATCCCTGTGATGTCAGGGCTTTAAGTTTGACACGGGCGGCCCGGAGCGCATTCAAAACCGCATCTGCCCGGCTTTGGCTGAGATTGAGGTTCATCTCTTCGCGGCCTTGGCTGTCGGTGTGGCCACCAATCTCAATGGCCGCTTCAAGGCAACGATCAAAAACCTCGGCAATGGCATCAATCGTGTTGCGGCTATTGCTGTCTAGGGTGGTTGAACCGGGTTCAAAGGTGATTTTATTGTCGGTCAATAAAGTGCTGATTTCAGCAACGCATTCGGGGCCTGAGATCATCCGCGCCAAAGGATCGAGTTCCTCAAGATAGGTGACATCCAATTGAAATTCTGCGCCATTGCCAACTCGGTCCAGTAGGATTTGGGAGATATCTGTTTTCGACGCGGTGCTGCCAGTTAGGCCGGAGATTGTAATTGAGGTGGGTGTGACTTCGACCAGGCCTGAATTGAGCTCACCCAGTGAGGCCAAACTCGCCATACTGCGTACCAACCAGCCGTTGGGCAAATCATCCCGCAGTTTGGTCGACACAAACACCGCCTCGGTGCCAAATACAGCATAGGCGAAGGTTTCCAAGGTCCGTTGGGACCGCGCATCCTGTACGGGGCCGCGGACTTGGACATGACCTTCGGGCGATAATGTGGCGACCATCTCGGGCGCGGCTTCTTGGCCCTCGACTTCGGTCACGGCCTGCAAAAGCTTCTTGTCCAGTACAAAGACTTCAGGAAGATCTGCGTCCAGGCGGCTGGTCACCTTGTCAAACAGTGCCGGATCCGTACCTTCGGCGGCGGTAAGGCTCACATCCGCATCACTCAGTGTCACAGAGCCTCGGCCAAGGTTTGCTAAGGCTGCGATGGAGAGTGCTGCGGCTTGCCCCCACATGGGCGACGGAACACCTAGCCCTTGCCGGCAAGCAGCACCATCTTGAAGCCCCGCGGCTTTTGCAGCATTCAAAATGAGGGTGGCCGCCTGCTTTGAGTCGGCAGAGCATGCGTCAAACAATGCGCCGGTCTCAGAGATGCGAAACCGCAGTGTAAATGGGGTAATCACCGGGCGTGGCGCGCTGATTGCGATTTTTGATGTGATGTCTGCCGGGGTGCGGCGCTTCAGCTCATCTAGGAGTTTGAATTTCTGTTCCGCGGAATCGCTAATGGCCTCGATATTAACCTGATCTTCGTCGACTGATATCTTAGATCTCTCTAGCCGTTCCAAAGCCAAAAGCGCATAGGAAATGGCGGATGACCACGTCTCTGGTTTGGGATATTCGGCCATTTCCAAGAAATCAGCCACCGGAAGATCCTTTGCTATCCGAGATACACGGTTGCGGAAATTGGCATTGTCCGCAGATGCAGGAACCAGTCCTATCAAAAAAATACTGGTGTCGTTGCGAAGAATTTTGACGGAAAACTTCGGTGCAACCGGCGCGCGCCGATCTTGAATAGTGAAGTTATCAATCACGCGTACGGCCTCAACCACCGCGCCAGTTGCGGCAAGGGCTTTGAAACGTGTGGCCTCTGAGGGCGCTTCGCCCTCCAAAACCACTTGTAAACCATCGGTTTGTACGCTGGCCCAAGGATAACCTTCCATCGCAAGCTGTTGTTCAACGGCTGTGGCAGAACTGTTCTCGATCCAAGTCACGGTCATGCCCGCTGCAAAATACGCTCCCAGCCCTGCAAGTGCAAAGGCGGCTGCAGACAAAGTGACCGAGATTATTTTCATTTATTTTCCTTAAGTCCCCCGATTGTTCTAAAGCGGGACTGGCGCGGGATCAATCACAGCATTACTGCTATGGCGAAAAACAGCACAGGCAGTAGGCCTGTTTCGCGATTTGAGCGAAATAAGATTAGCAAAGTACCGCTGTGGTTGATGTTGAGGCGGCGCAACTGCCAAATCATATGCAGCCCAAAACTCAAAGGTCCCATCAATGCGGCCCAGAGTGCCAGCTGATGGCTCGTATTTGCGGCCCAGACGGCCAAGCCCATTAAGCCCACGGCAAGACCCAAAAACAGCCACAGCCAGCTTGGGCTGTTGTCGCCAAATAGGCGGGCTGTGGATTTCACACCGATCAAGGCGTCATCTTTGGTGTCTTGATGAGCATAGATGGTGTCATAAAATAGCGTCCAAGCGATACCGCTCAGGTAGAGGGCCACCGCAGGCCATTCGAGCTTACCGGTATGCGCGACCCAGCCGAGCAGAGCGCCCCAGTTAAATGCCAGGCCCAAAAATACTTGCGGCCACCACGTGAAGCGCTTTGCAAAGGGGTAAATCGCGACAAACCCAAGGCTGGCTACACCAATCATCACTGTTATCGGGCCGAAGGTAAGTAATATGCCAAAGGCAATCAGGGCTTGGGCCGCAATCCACAAAACGGCACCGCGCACAGTGACTTGGCCTGATGGGATTGGCCGAGAGCGGGTGCGGGCCACTTGGGCGTCGAAGTGCCGATCGGTGATGTCATTCCAGGTACAGCCAGCGCCGCGCATCAACCAAGCCCCAGCGCCAGAGGCCGTAATCAACCAAAAATCCCAAAGCTGTAAATTGCCGTCATGTAAGGCGGCTAAAAGCACGCCCCAGATGCAAGGGATATACAAAAGCCAAGTGCCAATCGGGCGATCTGCTCGCGACAGGCGCAGATAAGGGCGGCTCGCGGCAGGGGCCAAACGATCCACCCAATTATCTTTTACCGCATCTGCAACTTGACCCTCTGGTGATTTGCCCGATTGCGTCATATCTTATGCTCCATGGCTTCAGTTATTCGCTTATATGTAGATCACCCGCTGGGGGTGGGGCAATCGGTTCCTTTGAACCGCGAACAATCACATTATCTGTTCGGGGTGATGCGAAGGGGCGTGGGCGAAGTGCTTGAACTTTTCAATGGTCTCGATGGTGAATGGCTGGCCCGGGTGGTTCAGGCCGGCAAGCGCAATGCAATTTTGTTGTGTGAGAGCAAGTCCAAACCTATGATTTTGCCGCCAGACCTTTGGATGATGTTTGCCCCGATCAAAAAAGCGCGCACAGATTTTATTGTGGAAAAAGCCACCGAGATGGGTGCGGCCCAAATTTTGCCGGTGCAGACAGATTTCACAAACTCTGAACGTATCCGCCAAGATCGCCTGCAAAACCATGCGGTGGAAGCGGCTGAGCAATGCGGGGGCACATATGTACCGCCAGTGATGGAGCTGCAAAAACTGTCGAAGCTGTTGGACGGTTGGGACGACCGCCATATTATGTTTTGCGATGAAAACCGCTTGGGCGAAGCTGTTGCCTTGTCGCAGCAGCCCGGACCTTGGGCTATTTTGATTGGCCCCGAAGGTGGGTTTAGCCCGGCCGAGCGCGAACGGTTGGAGGCCATGCCTCAGGCGCAAGGGGTCTCTTTAGGACCGCGCATTCTTAGAGCAGACACCGCTGCGGTGGCGGCACTGGCGCTATGGCAAACAAGTTTGGGGGATTGGCAGTGAGTTTCATTCGGCCGGAGGCGCTGAACACGCTGCGTCAATACCGTGGATTTATTCTGGGTGGCCTTATTCTGAGTGCAGGCCTGTTCATTATCTTCACCAGTTACGGCACCACGTGCATCGCGGGCGGGCTCTTTGTGGTGATAGGGGGCTTGATTGGCCATGATGCCTATCGCCGTTTCAAATTTCCAGCCGGCCATGGTGGCGCGGGGGTGGTTGAGGTGGACGAACGACGGGTGAGCTATCTTGCCGCTGGGTCTGGCACGTCAATCTCCATGGATACGCTTGAGCGGATTGAGCTGCATCGTAATGCCAGGGGGCGGATAACTTGGGTATTTTTTGGCCCTGAAGGTATGTTGTCGGTCCCGGGTGATGCGGAAGGCACTGATAAGTTATTTGATGCTTTGGTGGCCTTGCCGGGAGTGAATTACACCCAAGCTGAGGCCGCTACCCAAGGCAAGGGACCTGATCTATTTTTGATTTGGCAACGCAATCGCATGAGACTTCACTGACCACACCTTGACTTGGCTGAGTCTGGAGGCCATCTGTAAATCAATAGGCGCAGATATATCGGAGTTCCACATGTCAATACCACAATCTGGCGGTGGTCCAATCGAAGACTTTAACCAGCTGGCAAATCTTCTTGAGCAGGGCAATAAACCTAAAGCGGATTGGCGCATTGGCACTGAGCATGAGAAATTTGGATATTGTAAAGATACACTTAAAACATTGCCCTACGAAGGCGAGCGCTCCATTCAATCCATCCTGCAGGGCCTGCGCGATCAGTTTAATTGGGCGCCGGTAGAAGAGGGCGGCCATTTGATTGGTCTGACCAAAAATGGGGCTAATGTAAGTCTTGAGCCGGGCGGGGCGCTTGAGCTGTCGGGCGCGCCTCTGGAGACTATCCATGAGACCTGCGATGAGGTGAATGTGCACCTGCGCGAGGTTAAAGAAATTGCTGATAAAATCGGTGTTGGCTTTATTGGATTGGGCGCCGCACCAATTTGGCACCATGAAGATGTGGGGCTGATGCCCAAGGGTCGCTACCAGCTGATGGATACCTATATGGGCAAGGTCGGCACGATGGGGCGCACAATGATGCGCCGGACCTGCACCGTTCAGGTGAACCTCGATTTTGCATCTGAGGCAGATATGGTGCAAAAATTCCGTGTGGCCTTGGCGTTGCAGCCTGTTGCTACCGCCTTGTTTGCCAATTCACCCTTCTTTGAAGGCAAAGTGAATGGTCACAAGTCTTGGCGTGCTCGGGTGTGGCGGGATCTGGATGCAGATCGCACGGGAATGCTGCCTTTTGTTTTTGAAGATGGCATGGGCTTTCAGCGTTATGTCGACTACGCCTTAGATGTGCCGATGTATTTCGTCTATCGCGACGGAAAATATATCAATGCTCTGGGACAATCTTTCCGCGATTTCCTTAAAGGCCAGCTTCCAGCATTGCCCGGTGAAATGCCAACGCTCAGCGATTGGGCAGATCATCTAACCACGATATTCCCCGAAGTGCGGATCAAACAGTTTATGGAAATGCGCGGTGCTGATGGCGGGCCATGGCGCCGTCTCTGCGCGTTGCCTGCCTTTTGGGTGGGACTGTTGTATGACCAATCGTCGCTGGATGCGGCTTGGGATTTGGTCAAATCTATGGATGTGGAAACCCGGGATGCCCTGCGCGTCTCGGCGTCCGTGGACGGGTTGCAGGCGGAAGTTTCTGGCATCAAGATGATGGACTTAGCCCGGCAAGCTGTGAACATTTCCAACGCAGGTTTGGCCGCGCGGGCGCGGACCGGCGCCGGTGGCATGGTGCCTGATGAGACGCATTTCCTGAATGCTCTGCAAGACAGCCTAGAGACCGGCCAAACCCCCGCCGATGAACTTCTGGCGCGCTATCATGGCGATTGGGAAGGTGATTTGACGCGGATTTATGAGGATTATTCCTACTGAGGACTGCCTTAGCGTCTCCTTTCCCATGAGCTTGAAAGCATCATTGCAGGTTTGATCGCTGAATCCTAAGGTGGCTCCGACACGCAGGAGTGTCGCAATGGGATGAGGGATCATGTTGGATAACGACACGGTAGACTGCAAATCTATAAAGACGTTCAGGCTATGAACCCGGCGGAGTGGCTGGTCAGAACCGCACGTTTATCTCCCGCAGCGCCTGCTTTGCTGAAAGGCGAGGCGATTGAGGCGGATTATGCCACATTTGCAACTCGTGTTGCGGCCATCGCTGGGGCGCTGAGCGCAGAGCACAAAATTGGCAAAGGCAGCCGGGTGGCCCTCTTCATGAGCAACCGCACGGAATATCTGGAAGCTATGTATGGCATTTGGTTTGCGGGGGCGGTTGTGGTGCCAATCAACGCGAAGCTGCATGCGAAAGAGGCCGCTTGGATCATTGAGAATGCTGGCGCAGAGATTGCCTTTGTCTCGTCAGATGTGGGGGAGGCCTTGCAGGCACTTGCTCCAGAGTCTCTCAGAACTCTGATCTATGCAGATCACCCGGAGTTTGCCTTACTGCGCCAACACGCAGAAATGACGCGGCCTATGGTGATCCATGACGATGAGCTGCTGTGGTTGTTTTACACCTCAGGGACGACAGGTCGACCAAAAGGGGTGATGATCAGCGCGGGCAATATCAGTTCTATGGCCCTGACCTATTTTAGCGATGTGGATGACGTCACCGCCGAAGACGCAATCCTCTATGCGGCCCCCATGTCGCATGGGGCGGGGATTTATAACTTTATGCATGTGATCAAGGGCGCGCGGCACGTGGTGCCGGACAGTTATGGATTTGATGCGGATGAAATCTTGGGTCTGGCGCCTAAGATCGACAATGTTTCAATGTTTGCTGCCCCAACCATGGTCAAACGTCTTGTCGAGCGGGCGCGTGCCATTGGCAGTAATGGGCAGGGTATCAAAACAATCACCTATGCGGGCGGGCCAATGTACGTTGCTGATATCATCGCGGCTGTTGAGATCTTGGGGGATAAGTTTGTGCAGGTTTATGGCCAGGGGGAATGCCCTATGGGGATCACAGCCTTGCGCCGAGGTTTTGTCAGCGACCGCACTCATCCTAATTGGCGCGCGCGTCTGGGCTCGGTTGGGGTGGCGCAAAGCCCTGTGCTGGTTCGCATCGGCGATGAGGCAGGAGCAACATTGCCTCGGGGTGAAATTGGTGAGATTTTGGTGTCTGGGACCATCGTGATGAGCGGCTATTGGCAAAACCCTGAGGCCTCGGCAAAGACCATTCAAGATGGCTGGTTGTGGACCGGAGATATGGGGGCGATGGATGAGGATGGTTTCATCACCCTGCATGATCGATCTAAAGATATGATCATCTCTGGTGGCTCCAATATTTATCCGCGTGAAGTGGAAGAGGTTTTGCTGGAACATGAGGCTGTGACCGAGGTGGCTGTGGTCGGGCGACACCATGCTGAATGGGGAGAAGTGGTTGTGGCCTTTGTTGTGCCCACGCCCGGCCATGAGGTTTCGATAGGTGACCTTGATGCCCACTGCATTGCCAACATCGCTAGGTTTAAACGCCCAAAAGAGTATCAGTTCATCGCAGAGCTGCCCAAAAATAATTATGGTAAAGTGTTGAAAACAGACCTGCGCCAAATGCTGGAAAATGGAGAAAGTGATGAAGAATGATCTAAATGGGCGTATTGCATTAGTCACGGGCTCTGTTCAGGGTATTGGCTTGGCCATTGCCAAATCTCTGGCCGAACAAGGGGCCCGAATTGCCCTGCACGGGTTGGCGGATGTAGCCCAGATTGCGCAGGCGACCACAGTGATGCAAGAGGCTGGCGCAAGTGATGTGCGGTTTTTTGAGGGCGATATGCGCGATCCAGACGCGATTGAGGCGCTGATAGATGCGGTAGATGCTTGGGGGTCTTTGGATATTTTGGTCAACAATGCTGGCATCCAAAAAACGGTTAGCCTGAAAGATTTAACCCGAGACACTTGGGACGCCATTATAGCGGTGAACCTGTCGGGCGCACTGCACACGATGCGCCACGCTTTGCCGAACATGGCGGAACGGGGCTACGGTCGGGTCATTAATATAGCCTCTGTGCATGGGTTGGTGGCCTCGAAAGACAAAGCGCCTTATGTGGCCGCGAAATTTGGATTGGTGGGCCTGTCCAAGGTTGCTGCATTGGAATATGCCCATGTTGGCAGCAAAGAAAGCGGAGGGGTCACGGTCAATTGCATCTGCCCCGGCTGGACTGATACGCCCCTCATTGAGCCACAAATCATGGCGCGGGCCGAAAAATATGGTGGTGATCGCGAAGCGGGTAAGGCGGAATTGGTTGCGGAAAAGCAACCTTCCACCCGCACGGTAGATCCGTCAGAAATTGGGGCGTTAACTGTTTGGCTTTGCGCGCCGATTGCGCACAACGTGACCGGAACGAGCATTCCAATCGATGGTGGCTGGACCGCACAATAAACTTTCAAAATGCGCGATGCTCGGTGTGGTTGCACCGGGCTGCCGCGCTTTGGTTTTCAAATTTGGCTTTTCGCGCTTTGGTGTTCATCTGATAAAAAACAGTTTTATCCATGTAAAGTTTCAGCGGCCATCGTGCTTGACATTTTCCCATATGCAAACACCCTATAGCCATCAATAATACTGTCGTAAAATTTGTATGGTAGTAGATGCACAATAATTCATTTATCTCACTGTTTGAGCAATGAAAAAGATAATCCAGATAGCCGGGCGGTCCAATTTCCTTTTGGGTCACTCAGGAAGTTCATCGCGACACCCTGCATGTTTACGCGGATTTTTCGGGGGGTGGAGGACACCACAATAGCTTGAGCTTCTACTCCCGAATCAGAGACTACGGTCACAGTTCCTGTCGCACTAATAACGGTCATCACAGCCTCCAACGGTCAAATTATCTGACCTCCTTACCATATTTGTCATGAACTATGGGAATAATAAGTGCCCAGCAGTCTACTATTGAGGCACCAGCCCCTTGACCCTCTAGTTAGGGGAGACTTTATGTGGAGCAGGAGCAGAGTAGAACACCATGAGTGCCCTAGACAAAATCGTGATTTCAGTAAGCAACATGTCCTGCGCGTCTTGCGTGGGGCGGGTGGAGCGAGCACTGCTGCAAGTGCCTGGAGTAACGCGCGCGGATGTCAATTTGGCGTCCGACACCGCGACGGTCACCTTTGTTGAAGGTGCAGTGTCAGCCCATGATATTTTGACCGCTTCCACTCAGGCGGGCTATGTGGCGAAGTTGAATTCCCAAGAGGCCTCATCAGAGGCGCAACAGCGCAACGAGTTGGCGGCAAAAGCCTATGTACGGCGCACGGGATTTGCCGGGCTTTTGGCGGCTCCGGTAATCCTGCTGGGCATGGGTGGGCATGTTATCCCGGGGTTTGATGGTCTAATTATGGCCACGATTGGCCATCAGTCCAGCTGGGTCATTCAATTTTTCTTCACCTCACTGGTGCTGTTTGGTCCGGGGTTAAGTTTCTATCGTCTCGGCTTTCCAGCCCTTTTGCGCGGCGCACCCGATATGAATTCTTTGGTGGCCATGGGAACATCTGCTGCCTATCTCTATTCCGTGGTGGCAACCTTTCTGCCGCATCTGCTGCCAGAAGGTGTCGTGGCTGTGTATTATGAGCCTGCGGCTTTGATCGTGGTGTTGATTTTGTTTGGCCGGTTTTTGGAAAATCGCGCCAAGGGCCGCACCGGGCAAGCCATTCAAAGCCTGTTGGGCCTGAGGGCCAAAACAGCCCGAGTGCTGCGCGGGGACGATTACGTGGAAGTTGCAATCGATGACATCGCCATAGGCGACATGCTCAGCCTGCGTCCGGGTGAGCGGGTGGCGGTGGATGGCTCGGTTCTGGAGGGCAGCAGTCATATTGATGAAAGTATGATCACTGGTGAGCCGGAGCCGGTTCAAAAAACTGCGGGTGATATGGTGACTGGCGGCACGGTCAATGGGCTGAGCCAACTGGTCTATCAGGCGACACGTGTGGGCGCTGATACAACGCTCTCTCAGATCATCGAGCTGGTTGAGCAGGCTCAGGGCGCAAAGCTGCCGATCCAAGGCCTGGTGGACCGGGTGACGCTATGGTTCGTGCCTGCGGTGATCTTACTAGCGCTCACCACCGTCGCCGTCTGGCTGGTGTTTGGCCCTGCGCCTTCGGTGCCTTATGCTTTGGTCGCTGGGGTCTCGGTTTTGATTATCGCCTGCCCCTGCGCCATGGGATTGGCCACGCCGACCTCTATCATGGTGGGCACGGGGCGCGCGGCCGAACTGGGGGTGCTGTTTCGCAAAGGTGATGCACTGCAACGTCTCGCAGATGTTGATTTTGTCGCCTTCGACAAAACCGGTACTTTGACTCAAGGCTGCCCAACTCTTACAGATTTCGAGATCACCAAGGGGTTTGAGCGTGGCCAGGTTTTGACCACACTCGCCGCCGCGGAACAGGGCTCGGAACATCCTTTGTCGCTTGCGATTGTCAACGCTGCAAAAGCTGAGACGCTCACCCTCCCTGCAACGCAGGATTTTGAAGCGATCCCCGGATTAGGGATCCGCGCTTTGGTGGCGGGGCAGGAGGTTTTGATAGGCTCACAGCGTCTGTTGCAAGCGCGGGGGATAATGACCGACGCGTTGCATTCTAAGGCGCATGCTTTGGCTCTACAGGGGAAGTCTGCGATATTTGCCTCAATTGATGGGCAGCTTGCCGCTGTCATTGCCGTGTCAGATGCGTTGAAACCCACCACAAAGGCCGCAATTGCGTACCTGCGGGCCTGTGGCGTGCAAGTGGCCATTATCACCGGTGACAGACAGGAAACTGCGGAAGCCCTCGCCAAGGATCTTGGTATTGAGCATATCTTTGCTGAAGTGTCGCCCGCCGAAAAAGTGGCCGCGGTAGAGGCCTTGAAACTCAAAGCCCGTGGCCTGGCTTTTGTTGGTGACGGGATCAACGACGCTCCGGCCTTGGCTTCTGCTGATGTGGGAATAGCTGTCGGCACGGGCACGGATGTTGCCATCGAGAGCGCGGATGTTGTGTTGATGTCGGGGGATTTGTTGGGAGTGGTGAACGCCATCGAAATGTCTCGCCGTACGTTGCGTAATATCAAGCAAAACTTGTTTTGGGCTTTTGGCTACAATGTAGCGCTGATCCCGGTGGCGGTGGGGATCCTATATCCAAGCTTCGGGATCGTCCTGTCGCCCATTTTGGCCGCAGGGGCAATGGCGCTGTCATCCGTGTTTGTGCTTGGAAATGCCCTGCGCTTGCGCTTTGCTGCTGCCGCTGGGGCAGGGGCGTAAAATGGCTATGAGTGATAGGAGTTTGAGATGAATATTGGCGATGCAGCGAAACTTTCGGGGCTGCCAATCAAAACCATTCGATATTATGAAAATATCGGGTTTATCCGCCCGCTGCGCAATGCCAACGGCTACCGCAGTTTTCGCGATACCGATGTGCATAAGCTGGCATTTTTGGGCCGGGCGCGTTCTCTTGGTTTTACCATCGAGGATTGCCGTGCCTTGCTGCAACTCTACGAAAACGACAGTAGGGCGAGCTCTGATGTTAAAGCGATTGCCAAGCAACATCTGGCCCGAATTGATGAAAAGCTAACGAAGCTCACAGAAATGCACCGCACCCTATCACATCTGGTAGAGGCTTGCGCCGGCGACGACCTCCCCAATTGCCCGATATTGTCCGATCTTGCGATGCTGGGGACAGAATAAGTAAGGGTGATCTTGGGCGCTTGATGTTCAAAGCTACGCCTAAGGGCGCTGGTTTATATCTTATAAAGATAGCTTATCGGAACCCCCAAGCCCCTGTTCACTCAAAGGTTTCCAGTTGGCCAGGAATATTCAATTTTAATAGGTAAGCTTGCGCCATGCGCGCCGCACAGCTACACGCTGAGAATGCGCAAATATCTCGACATCCCCCTCACCGTCGTCGTGACGACCGTCCTAACCATAGCGATGCTCTGGCCGCTCGAGGCGCCGCCCCCAGCGCCGGAGGGGGCCGACAAGCTGGTACACTTCATTGCCTTCGTGGCTCTTGCATTCCCGCTGGCCCGCACCGGTCGGTTTGGGTTGATCCCCGTCCTCATCGGCGCGAGCGCCTTTGGCGCCATTATTGAGTTCATACAGCCCGCCTTAAACCGCAGAGCAGAGTTAAGTGACTGGGTCGCAGATACGCTCGGCGTGCTTATCGGAATTGGCCTTGGCTTGGCGTATCGGCGCGTCAGGCGGCACCAGTCTTAAGGGGCGCATGTCCCCCCCTAAGTTGCGCTCAAAATTTATCAGTAATTTTAGCTTTGGCGCAGGCTCGAGACGTGAGAAATCGCCGCCAAAAACCCATCTACCGAGCCACAATCAAAGCGCAACGCCGTCGAGTATACAGCGTTCACGTTGCCCCGCTTGGCTTGAATATTAATCGCGTCAGCCAGCTGGATTTCTCCGCCGCTACCCGCGGGCAAGTCTCGCAATATATCAAAAATATCTGGCGTGAGGATATAGCGCCCAATCGAGGCCATATCTGAGGGCGCCTCCTCAACGCTGGGCTTTTCCACGATACCCGCGACAGCGCCTGGGACATCGCCTTGTACTATCACCCCATACTTGGAGATATCTGCGACTGGAACTTGCATTACAGATAATTGCGTTTGGCCGCTGGTCTCAAACGCATTCTTTAAATCGTTGGTCACGTTTGATTTAGCCGAGGCGCTTTTCTGCGTTAAAAAGTCATCCGCAAGCAATACCGCGAAGGGCTCATCGCCGACAACGCGCTCAGCACACAGGATTGCGTGGCCCAATCCAAGCTGCGCCGCTTGGCGAACAAAGATACACTCTACCCCGCTTGGCAGGATATTGTGAACCATGTCGGCCTGCTCGTGTTTCCCCTTGGCGCGAAGTGCCGCCTCCAGCTCAAGATTGGCGTCAAAGTGATCCTCGATGGCGCGCTTGTTGCGCCCCGTCACGAAAATCAGCGTATCAATTCCGGCGCGTATAGCCTCCTCAACCGCATATTGGATCAGCGGCTTATCAATTATTGGGAGCAATTCCTTTGGCATGGCCTTTGTGGCTGGTAAAAACCGTGTCCCAAATCCCGCGACAGGGAATACGGCCTTTCGTACGGTGCGTGACATGTTGGTATCCTTGCTGCTCTGTTGATAAGTTCGTTACACGAAACAATGAGAACCTAAAAGGCATCACAGAGACGATGTAAGGCAATAGCACTATAGATCACTGGCTTGCTTGATGATTGTACACTTGGCCGAGAATAAAAAATAACCTTTGCATATGCCGGAAACGCAGGAGATCGCATGACATCGTCGGACACAACCTCGTGATACATCGTGCAGTTTAAGCCCAACAGCCTCAAGATTGCTGTGCGCAATCTGCAGCGGCAGGGGTTTGAGACATTTCTGCCGATGCACGAGGTGACGCGGCGCACGGCCGCCAAGTTTGAGACAGTGATACGGCCGCTGTTCGCGGATATATGTTCGTGGCCTGCGATCCGGAGACAGCCCCGTGGAGGCAGATAAACTCAACCTACGGCATATCTCGCATGCTCAGCTTTTCTGAGGGCCCCAAGCCCATGCCAGCAGTACTTATAGCTGGCCTGCGCGCGCTGCGACAGTGTCGGCAAGGTGGTGCCTCTCGAGAACTTTGAGGCGGGCCAGTGGTAGGCAATGCACTCAGACCTATTTGCAAAATTCATCGCCACAGTGGAGCAAAGGACCAGCGACTCCCGCGTCTGGGTCTTGCTTGACTTCATGGGCAAAGAAACCCGTGTCCAGGTTGACCGGCAGCAAATCCAAGTGGTGTCGCCTGCAGCAGAGTAATAGCCTGGCGAGTTGAGGTTAATTGGTCATTTTGAATGTAACTTTTTGGTAAATTCTCAAAAGACTGTTTTGCAGTGAATTGGGATTAGATTCTGTGAAATATGCGTGGAATGTTCGTATACTTGAGGCACCAAGCCACTCAGGATGCGATTCCTTCGGTCGGTGGAATTCTCAAAACTAAAATGCACTTCAGTTTCCCAATTGAAACGATTTGTACAAGAAGTATGTCGTCCATTACTCTGAAGTGCTACCTGTATCTAACAGCACTTATTTTGATTTATAATCACTTTTGAGTCTGAATAAGCTGACCTGTCAACACACAAGAAATATTGAGACACGGACCTATTTCTGTCTTAAATTTGCTTGAGCTGGATGGCCCAGTTTTAGCCAAACCTTCATTGCGCATTTCGCGAACTAGAGACTACAATTCAGCTAGGCCCACCTCGACAAAAGGTCCTCCCCTGGGTGCCTCAGCAAGGGCACTTAATTCTATGTCCTCCAGCCTGTCGACCATCGCGTGATACTCACCAGCTGGCACACAGTAAAATGCCAGCGTGTTTCGCTTAAGAATTGCGACGGTCGCGCCATTCCCAGAGGCTGCAGCACCCATCGGATCTTTTTGCAGCTCGGTGACGCTCGCCGTGACGTCTGCAAGGATGCGGCTACTCATACTGAAACTTCTTTGTGAGGTTTCATGAGCATTTATAAGAGATGTTTTGAACCTGCAGTTCTTCAAATTCGATAGCCTTTGATCATAAGCTACATGGTGACTTTCCACCAGATGGACGCCCAAGGCCTTTCACCTCACTATAATTTATGACTACCAGCCTGCAGCCAGCTTGCAAATTGCAACTCTGTCACTTCACCAGTGGCAATACCCTCTATGAATCTCAGGCCATCGGTGGGGCTTGTCGAGAACTGATACCCATTTAAACGCAAGAATGTGACTGAGGTTACAAATGCAGTGCGCTTATTTCCATCCACAAAGGCGTGCGCCTTGGCAATGCCAAAGGCATAGGCCGTGGCACATGCAAACGTGTCAGCCTGCTCGTAAGAAAACTTGTTTTCTGGCCTGATAACCGCCGCTTCCAACAGTGTCTTGTCACGCAGCCCCGACGCACCGCCGTGGCGCGCAATCTGCCGATCGTGGATCACATATACTGCAGTCAGCGGGACCCAAATTGGGTCACTCATGCCAGGGCCTGAAGCAGATCACGATTTTCGTCCATAACCCGCTCCGCGGCCTCAAGTGCCGCAACCACATCAGGATCATGCGCAGAGATTTTCAGGCCCTTGTCATCTGATCTGGTCACGTAGACCGTGTCGCCGTCTTTGACATCCAAGGCTGCCAGCATTTCTGAACTCATGGTCACGACCGATGAATTTCCAACTTTGCGAACTTTTGTCTGAAACATTGCCATTCTCCGTATATATGTATGTGTATACGTTTAAGCGTTGGTATTT
>Ga0206130_10001108_pt1 | contig 40975 bp, 41 predicted proteins | sample Helgoland_Spring_9_FD_148637 | JGI IMG/M metagenome (GOLD analysis project Ga0206130, IMG submission 148637) | Pelagic subsurface seawater microbial communities from Kabeltonne, Helgoland, North Sea - Helgoland_Spring_Bloom_20160512_1 | ecosystem: Environmental > Aquatic > Marine > Epipelagic ...
GCCCCGCGCATCGCCGCAGGAAACTATTTAATTAGGTATCAACAGGGAGAGGATGATTGAAGCTGCTCTCTTTGATGTTTACAGCAGGGGCTGATGATACCGGCGGTGGGTAATGGGTGAGTATTTACAGAGGGAGAAGCGCAGCCCTTTGGTATTGGGTAAAATGGCGGTGGGAGAGGGATTCGAACCCTCGAAACTTGCGTTTACACACTTTCCAGGCGTGCTCCTTCGGCCACTCGGACACCCCACCAAAGACGGGCGCTAATGTACTGGAGATCGGTGACAATGGCAACTAGCGCAGTGATTTTTAAGGTCTTTTAAATGATGTATGATATTCTCACAGGCCGAAATTTTTGAACAAGAGTCAAGTTATGAAGTGCGCAATAGTCCCTGTTACTCCCTATCAGCAGAACTGTTCGATTTTAGTTTGTGAAGAGACAAAAAAAGCAGCGGTGGTTGATCCCGGCGGCGATCTTGAAAAAATAGAGAGCGCGTTAACACAGTTGGACGTCGTACTTGAAAAAATATTTTTGACCCATGGCCACATGGACCACTGCGCAATAGCCGCACAGGTGCGGGAAAAATACGGTATTCCCATTGAGGGTCCGCATGTTGATGACAAATTTTGGATAGAGAAACTTCCAGAGTCTTGTCAAATGTCCGGCTTTCCCCACGCTGACGTATTCGACTCAGACCGCTGGCTGGTTGAAGGCGACACCGTTCAGTTTGGTAATCAAACGCTGGCGGTTCGACATTGTCCGGGGCACACGCCGGGGCATGTGATTTTTTTCAATGCTGAATCTCGGGTCGCGATTGTTGGTGATGTTCTATTTCAGGGCTCTATCGGTCGCACTGACTTCCCCAGGGGTGATCATGAGACCTTGGTACAGTCTATCCGTGAGAAGTTATGGCCGCTGGGTGATGATGTTGCGTTCATCCCGGGTCATGGTCCCACATCGACCTTCGGTCACGAGCGTGAGACCAACCCGTTTGTTGCCGATAGTCGCTATCGCTAAGCGTTAAGGTGTCATAGCGATGTCAGTTATCACTGTTCGGTGGGTACTTTGGGTATCTTTGTTGGTTTCGTTACCATTCCCGTTTTATATTGTTCACTGGGGCTTGCTGCCGTTAGGGGCGGTCTTAAAAGCTTTGGTGTTCGGTCATTTGCAGCAACTCTATGAGCTGTCTTTACTTCAAGTCGCGCTGGTACTCCTGCAGTGTCTAGTGGCGGCAGTCGTCTTCGGTTTAACAAGCTGGGGGTATGGTCGGTACGCGTCACAGTGGCAGGAAAAAATTCGCGGTTCAGTGTTGGGTATTGTTATGCTCTCGTTTTTGATCACTTTTTCATCGGTCGCCGTATACAGTGATCAACTGGTCGCAAGAAACACCGATGACAGCGTTAGGAAAGTTACCTTTCTTCAAGTTTATCCGTGAATTTTTTCGATTGACACACTATTTTCGGCAATCTGGGGAGTAAAACCCTCGATTGTGTATCTAAATGCCGTAGACAACAATTTGCATTGGCTAGGCTAGGCGTTAAGTCGTTTGGCACTGTCAGGAGCAATCGCTTAGTTAATAGTTTAAGGAGTATTACATGAATTTAGGTTTTACCCGACGCATGTCTCTAACCGTTTTATTGCTGAGTGTAGTGTCATCAGCGTGGGCTGTTTTGCCTGCTTTTGATAGTGACGGCCGGCAATTGCCGAGTTTGTCGCCCCTGATAAAAGAAGTCGGTCCGTCGGTCGTCAATATTTCCACGTTTACTACCCAGACTATGCGTCAAAATCCGCTGCTAAACGATCCTTTTTTTCGTCGGTTTTTTAACATTCCGCCTGATCAGAAAATGCCTCAGTCGCGCCGCACACAAAGCGCAGGTTCTGGCGTAATCATCAATGCTAAAGAAGGCACTGTAATAACCAATCATCATGTTATCGATGGTGCCGACGAGATACATGTTGGATTGGAAGATGGACGCAGTTATAAGGCAACGTTGATTGGTTCTGATCCCGAGGTTGATATCGCGGTATTGCAGCTCGAAGAGTTTGAAGATTTAATCGATATAAAAATTGCCAATTCTGACGGTTTGGAAGTGGGGGATTTTGTAATTGCTATCGGTAACCCCTTTGGCTTGGGTCAAACGGTCACATCGGGTGTTGTCAGTGCATTAGGCCGAAGCGGCCTGGGTATAGAAGGTTATGAGAATTTTATCCAAACAGATGCGTCGATTAATCCAGGGAACTCAGGTGGTGCCCTAGTTAATTTAAATGGCGAGCTGGTCGGAATTAACACCGCTATTATGGCGCCAGCGGGAGGTAATATTGGAATCGGCTTTGCTATTCCATCTAACATGGCAGATTCAAGTATTGACCAAATACTCGAGCATGGTGAGGTTAAACGGGGTCAGCTGGGGGTCATTATACAGGACCTTAGTCGTGAACTAGCTGAAGCTTTCGATATCGATAAACAACAAAGAGGCGTTGTCATCGCCGGAGTTCAGCCGGGATCAGCCGCTGAGTCGGCGGGGTTAGAGGCAGGCGATATAGTGATTAGTATCGACGGTGAACCGGTGGAATCGTCGGCTCAGCTGCGTAATGAAATAGGCCAACGGCGTATCGGACAAAAACTACGGGTCACAATCTTACGGGATGGTAAAACTAAGGTTGTGCAAGCGAAGGTAGGCGAGGCGGTGAGTCAATTGGCGAGCAACGGTAGTGTCCATCCTTTTCTGGAGGGGGCAAGCTTGGAGTCGTTTAGTGACGGTGGTGTAGAGATTACAGCAATAGAGCGCGATTCGACGGCGGCGGAATCAGGGCTGCGACCCGGTGATGTGATTTTGTCGGCCAACCGTTATAAGGTAGGCGACCTGGATGATTTAAGGAAAATTCTTAAGCAGTCCTCACAGCGCATTGTGTTACGCGTTAAAAGAGGGAATGCGGCTCTTTACCTCGTTTTGCAATAATCGAGGTGCAGGGGGTCATTGCACGGATAAATGTAGCGCTATGATCGCTTTGGATCTTTATAAAGATAGCGTACTATTAAGCTGAAAAAGCCACAGTCAATAGAGGAAGTACAATGAAGTTATCTCGTCAATATTCGACCGGTGTTTTTCTAATACTCGCACTGAGTCTCGTCGGGTGTTCTGGAATACCCGTCAGCACTGACTATGATACGAGCCGGCAGTTTCCGCAGCTGTCAACTTACGCATGGATGGTACCCAAGCAGAAACTGGTGGAAGACCCTACGGTTGACAACGACCTAATGAACAATCGTGTTATGAGGGCCGTTGATGCCGAACTGTTTAGTATGGGTGTTAAAAAAGCGACAGGTGATGCCAGTGCTGATTTTCTGATTACTTACCATGTAAGTGCGGAGAATAGGCAGAGTATCAATTCGTTCCACAGTAGCTTTGGCTACTACCCCTGTTGGCAGAGCTGTTATCGGTTTGGTGCTCATAACGATACTTACATCAGGCACTATAAGCAGGGTACATTTATGGTTGATGTAATCGACCCGGCGAGCAGCGAGTTAATCTGGAGGGGTATTGCCGGTAGACGTTTAACCGCCAAGACACCGCTGGAACGTGATGCCTACGTTAATGAAATTGTGTCTGCTATTTTGGCCGAGTTTCCTCCAGGGCGCAGCGCTTCTGGAAATTAGAGAGTTGGGCCTGATTAATAAAATAGGCTTGCAACAAGGGTTAAATTTCAGCACAATACGCCGCCTTTGAAGCAGCGTGTCTTTTGTTTCACTGTCGTTATGGTAGCCCTTTCGGTCCTCCCGCAACGTTAGATAGCGAACTCCGCCAGGCCTGGAAGGGAGCAACGGTAGTTATCAATGCGTGTGCCGGGATGTGGCTGACTGGGTTGCCACCATAACCAGATCTCTTATGGTTATATTGGTACATTAATTTTCTTCGGTTCTCTTCGGTTCTCTTTGGTTCTCTTTGGTTTCTTTGGTTCTCTGTAGTTTCGCATTTACGGGCATTGCTCAAGTTTTCTGACGTAGCAGGTTTTTCCGATGTTTAAGGATTCGAAAAATGACATTGTGATACACGATGAAAGTCATTTTGTGGCACAAAACGGAAATGGTTGCCGATTCACCGCAGTCTCAGTTCTTTGTTAAAGTTATTGCGTACCTATGTGCTTGTCACGGGGACTCTGGATACCTGCTACAAAAAGCAATCAAGACGTGGAGTGAGGTGCTTTCAGAATTAACAAAGCCCTCCCTCACGCTGTTATCGCAATCCCTTGTACTTTAACGATGCTAGTACTATCCGGCTATGTATTCTGTCCGCCGCAATAGATAACACTCTTTCAGTGGGAGTTGATTTATTCAACTCGCTGTTGCTCTTGATGTGAGTCAATGTGCTTAAGGCCGAGTCGTTGATAATGATCTCCGGTGATCGCTCCGGGTATTTCATGTCGGCACTCACATTTCTTATGGCGCGTTGCTCAATAGATTATTGAGCATACATAAATTTCGTCTAGAAAAAGTGTCGTGGCTTAGTAATATTAAGCTATTTGCAGCGGTACCTACATTTTTCGTCATCTGGCGCGTTACAGTTCAGCAAGGGAGTTTGCTATGTCATTGGTCATCACAAGAAAGTCAGGTCAGTCTCTAAGCGTCGGTGACGCGACCATTACGTTTACCATTGAGAATGGCCGAATCAGATTGATCATCGATGCACCTAGAGAAATGAAAGTGGTCAGATCTGAGCTTGCCCAAGAGCATCCCAAACACTAGATACAGAGGTAAATAATGTCATGGGTTCAATGTTGACGAAGACCGGCACGCCCTCTGGCTTGATACTGTTTGCGGCCTGAATCGCTCAGCCCCACATAACAGGTGTCGTCATGAACATCACTGAGGGCGACAAGAACGAGTTAGTGGATACTCTGCTTAGGTTCTTCTAGCAGGTATCTAGATAGGTCAAATTGGGTACTTCGGCGCACCCAGAAAAGTCGGCTTGGTAATCGGCATATGGCGTCATAAAGCGTCAGGTTAAAGCATCCTTCAGAGGTGGGGGTCGGTGATTTTTAGCTAGCCCATTGGGTGAAATAATCGCAAGCTATGACTTTTGTGTAAGTCGGACAGTTACCGCACGCTGGCATGATAATACCAACACCGAGGAGTGAGCTCCCAAGATGCCTTACTATAAGTTTCTCCCTTTACGTCCAGCTTGCAAATGAGCATCATATTCACCCTTTATCCTCAATGTGGGCAGTGGCGTCATGGTTAAAGGTCCTTTAGCCGATTTACTGTATCCAGGGTAAGTTAATCGCCTCTATACTTTACTGCCGAACAAATATAAATTGCCCCTGTCATATTGAGCGGTCGTATTCAGTCTCAGAATTCGCAAAGCAACTCGGTATATCGTTAATAGCGACACTCATACAGCCAATGAACCCTCTCAGGAGCGCTAATGCCCAGCACAGACGACCCCTTTTACATCATCGGACATCGAGGTGCCTCCGGTGAAAAGCTCGAAAACAGTCTAGACGGCTTCAAACATGCACTGAACCTCGGAATTGATGCGATCGAGCTCGATATTCGTGAGCACTCTTCGCGCCTGTGGGTGTTTCATGATCACAATCTTGAGCGTCTGACGGCTAAGCCGGGGGTTTTTGAAGAGCAAGCAGAGCCGTCAAGCATAAGGTTACTCAATGGTGATCCGGTGCCTGAGCTGCAACAGGTGCTGGACCTCTACTGGGGTAAAATGCCGGTTAATATTGAAATCAAATCGGTTACTAATCTGCAGTTGCTGCTCGATTTGCTGGCACGGTATCCCGCGCCGGAGGCCATGCCCACCGGTGTATTCGGTCTACCTTGGATTCTAATTTCGTCGTTTAATCACAGATCCTTGCTGGAGCTGCACAGGCTCGGTTGCCCGTGGCCGCTGGCACCGATCAGCAGTGGTATACCATTGCAGTTAAGCGTCGAGCTAGAGCAACTTAAACCTTTTTCATGGCATTTCGACGATGAGTATCTCGATCTTGATCAGGTACGCTACCTGCGCCAGCTGGGCGTAGCCTCGCTGGTGTATACCGTTAACGATATCGATCGGGCAAATTTCCTTAAACAGCAAGGTGTTGCCGGTATTTTCACCGACATACCCACTCAGATGAGAGTCGTGCGCTGACCAGCAAATTAATCCTCGATCAGAGTAATCATTGAGCAGCAGACACGACATCCAGTCCCGGCATATCTCCACATTGATTTAACCTGTTGTCTATTTTATCCATGCTTCTATCTATTACACACTGAGGAGGGCGATGACATTGCTGGCTTATAGCAAGAGTGAGCTGGATCTCAAGCCTGTGGTCGAAGGAGTTGATTTATTCTTCAAACTAACGAATTCTGGTAAGATTTTGTTGCCCAATCTTAAATGGATTTATAAGGTTATGGCGACTTCCTGCTGGTTGTGAGGAATACTATTGCTCGGTCCGGCATGCGGAAAAAATAACGGGGTCAAGAAGTGGCAAAGTCGTACGGTTTATGCGGTAAGGCTCCTTACCCAAAGCCGCACATGTCCACCTTTCTGGATGCTTCGCCCGCTGATTCCAGTCAGTAATACCCTTTAACTTAGCCCGGTAAGCTATTGTGTCCATTATCGGAGTGCTTAGACAAAGGCGTGCTTACTGTAGGGAGGCGGTGTCGTGAGTAGGAGTTTAATCCTTCTACTGTCGCTCAGTCCTTCTAGCATTCAGAGTGGACGAGTTGGGTACTCTAATTTCGTAACCCGCTTTGGCGCATAATTTGTGATGCATCTATTGGAATCTGCTTGAGTTCTAAAGCCTAATTCTGTACTGTAAGCCCCTGAAATATCTAGGTTTACTGAGGATTAAAGGCGATCTGTGATGACCAGTTAGGCATGCTTTAACACAGATGTAGCTGGCTCCGCTGCGCTCCTATTAAACCCTCCCTCACTGCCTACGCATGTTCTATGGCGGGTGTCTTAAAACGTCAAGACAAAGTTTTGCAGCTCTGGGGCGTTTATGTATTGCTTGCTCTGGTGTATTCTTCTCGGCTCAATAAATCGTTGGTGATAGTGGATGAGTTATCAGGTACTCGCTCGTAAATGGCGACCAAAAACCTTTCGGGAGATGGTTGGACAAGAGCATGTGTTAAAAGCGTTAATAAACGCGCTTGATCACAATCGTTTGCATCACGCCTATCTTTTCACGGGTACTCGGGGGGTGGGTAAAACCAGCATTGCCCGAATTTTAGCGAAGTGTCTGAATTGCGATGTTGGTGTCAGTTCCGAACCCTGCGGTCAATGCAGTGCCTGTCTATCGATTAGCGAAGGTCGCTTTGTTGATTTGATCGAAGTGGATGCAGCTTCTCGCACCAAGGTTGAAGATACTCGTGAGCTACTCGAAAATGTGCAGTACGCTCCTACCGCAGGCCGTTTTAAGGTGTACCTGATCGATGAGGTTCACATGTTATCGACCAACAGCTTTAATGCTTTGTTAAAAACGCTGGAGGAACCGCCGCCTCACGTTAAATTTCTACTTGCTACGACAGACCCGCAAAAGCTACCGGCGACTATCCTGTCGCGCTGCTTGCAGTTCAACCTCAAAAATATGAGTCCAGAGCGAATTGTAGTGCACCTGCAAAATGTGCTCGAACAAGAGATGATCACCTACGAGGAGCCTGCTCTGTGGTTGTTAGGGAGGTCTGCTGACGGCAGTATGCGTGATGCGCTGAGCCTAACAGATCAGGCGATATCGTTCGGCTCTGGGAAATTATTAGAGGCCGACGTTCGCAGCATGCTGGGTACCATTGATAGATCAGCGGTTTATGAAATTGTAGAAGCGCTCATTGCTGAAAATGGTGCGCAAGTCCTAGCTGCAGTTAATAACATGGCAGAACATGCCCCTGATTACCTATCGGCTCTGGAAGAATTACTGATGCTTTTGCATCGAATTGCGATAGCACAAGCGGTACCTGATGCAACCGATAATAGTTTTGGCGACGGTGCCAAAATCATCGCGATGTCAGCGTTGTTAACCGCGGAAGATACCCAGCTTTTTTACCAGTTAGGGTTAACGGGTCGGCGCGATTTGTCATTAGCTCCCGATCTCCGCAGTGGTTTTGAGATGGTTTTGCTAAGGATGCTTGCCTTTAAACCTGCGGGGATTCCTCAGCTTCCCGAGCGGTCCCTGACAAATAGCCCGGTGTCTATGGAGGCGCCACAACCGGTAAAAAAGCCTGATGCGGGTGTCCAGTCTATCAAGGCCGACACCCCTGTAAGCTTTTCATCTAAGTTAGGGCCGGCACAGAGCTCTGTAGTGAATGATATACAGCTGCAAGTAGACGGCGCAGTCACCAAAGCTATTGGTGAAGAGCCTTTGCATGCCGTTACAGTTTCTGAGTCTGTCGCTGTGCCTTTGGCTGCTCCTGCTCCTGTCCCTGTCGCGGTCCTTGTCGATGACACTGAAATGTCGCTGGACGAAAAGGGGCCGCTGAGCCTTAATCAGCTCCGTCCAGATAGCTGGAATGCCTTGTTTGAACGCTTAGGGTTCGGTGGTGTTGTTGGCAATATTGCATCGCACTGTATTTTGGTTGATGTTACCGATAATGCGATGTCTCTGCAGTTGGATGCGGCAAACGCCACTCTTTTTAGTGACAGCTATACCGCGAGAATTCAAGAGCATCTGACGGTAACACTGAATACTCCCGTGACGGTGAAAATTGAAGTTACGCCGCTGAGTGCTGAGACACCAGCGTTGCGTAAAAATCGAATGCAGAACGAAAGAAGAGAAGCCGCACTGCTAAGTCTGAAAAACGATCCGAATGTGCAGGTGTTAGTCAGTGATTTTGATGCAGTGCTCGACGAAGCGTCGGTTCAACCTGTCTCGTAAAGGAAAGCTGGCGCTCCGCTGGGAAAATCATTAGCAAGAGGTAGCTATGAAAATTAATGAATTAATGAAGCAAGCGCAGGAAATGCAGGAAAAAATGCAGAAAGCGCAGGAAGAGCTGGCGTCCAAAGAGGTTGAGGGTGAATCCGGGGCCGGGCTTGTCAAAATAGTAATGACCGGGCGACATGATGTTCGGCGCGTGTCGATTGACTCAAGCTTAATGGCGGAAGATAAAGAAGTACTAGAAGATTTATTAGCGGCAGCAGTGAACGACGCCGTGCGGAAAGTAGAATCTGGAAATCGAGATGCTCTAAGTGGATTGGCCGGTGGTATGGATATGTCCAATTTCAAGATGCCCTTTTAGTAGAAGATTGAATAACTATGGCTTTTAGTCCCCTGATTGATCAGCTTGTCGAAGCACTTCGCTGTTTGCCTGGTGTTGGCCCCAAGTCTGCGCAGCGAATGGCATTTCATCTACTCGAGCGCGACAGAGAGGGCGGTTTGAAACTGGCCGAGCAGTTAGATACTGCAATGCATGGCGTAGCACGCTGCAGTAGCTGTCGCACGTTAACAGAGCAGCCGCGATGTTCGATTTGTGACAATTTTAAGCGGGATCGGACGACGATTTGTGTGGTTGAAACCCCCGCCGACGTTTTTGCTTTCGAGCAGTCTGGCATTTACCGAGGTCTGTATTTCGTTTTGATGGGTCATTTATCGCCGATCGATGGTATAGGTCCTGCAGAGATTGGTGTCAGTGATTTATTACAGCGGTTGCAAGAGGAAGAGATACAAGAAGTAATTCTGGCAACTAATCCCACGGTCGAGGGTGAGGCCACTGCCTATTATATCACTGAGCAAGTTAAATCGATGGGTGCCAAAGTTTCAAGAATTGCACACGGCGTACCCCTAGGCGGTGAATTAGAATACGTGGATTCTGGTACCTTGGCTCATGCTTTAAACGGACGCAGGTTGGTGGATTGATTGTGATGGAAGATTCTAAGCACGCAGGCCGACAGGTACATCCGGTTTATATTGACGACAACGAAACATTAAGGAAATTTTGCCTGCAGTGGCAGCATGCTGCTGTGTTGGCGCTGGACACAGAGTTTATTCGAACGGATACGTTCTATCCAATCGGAGCGTTACTGCAAATCTCAGAAGGCACCGGTTGCTTCTTGATTGACCCGCTTTCGATTGATGATTTTTCACCTTTAACAGCTCTTTTGACCGACCCCGCGATTGTCAAGGTTCTGCACTCCTGCAGTGAGGACCTTGAAGTCTTTGAACGTCTGTTTCAGGTCTTGCCGCAGCCCTTAATAGATACACAAATTGCAGCAGGCCTGGATGGTTATGGCTTCAGTCTAGGTTATCAGAAGATGACTGAGGCGTTGTTACAGATACATGTGGCAAAGGGGGAAACTCGGTCAAACTGGTTGCAGCGGCCCTTAACGGAGTCCCAAATTCATTATGCAGCATTGGATGTCGCCTACTTGCCGGAGATGTATCAACAGTTAAAGCAGTCGCTGGAGTCAAAGGGACGCTGGCAATGGCTGCTCGATGAGTGCAGTCCGCTGACAAATGGGCAGAGCGATACAGATGCCATCACTCAATATTATAAAAAGGTAAAGTCTGTTTGGAAGCTTTCCTCCAGACAATTAGGCGTTTTGCGTTTGGTGGTCGAATGGCGAGAAAGTGAAGCCCGTCACCGTGATAGACCTCGCGGTAGAATACTGAAAGACAAGAGTTGTTTTGAAATTGCTCGTACACAGCCTCGAGATGTAAAGGCCCTGTCTTCGATTGAAGATGTTGGTCAAAGTACGCTGCGCAACTATGGCCAAGAATTATTGAAATTGGTTATGACCGGAATAAAGCTAGCTGAATCGGAATTGCCAGCACAATTGCCAAAACCTCTGCCGCCGCAGACTGGGACGCTATTAAAGCAGCTGAAAGCCCATGTTAGTCATCGGGCGGAGCATTTGCAGATGGCACCAGAGCTGTTAGTGCGAAAGCGTGACTATGAAGAGCTTTTGCGTTCGGGTTTTAACAATCGAGACTACCGGTTGCCAGCCTCTCTCTGCGGTTGGAGGAAGGACGTTATCGGTGATGATTTATTGAATATCGTTTTAAAGCAGTCCACATAGGTCCTCTGGTCATGAAAAGAATCTGTACTATTTATCGTAGTCCTAAGCGTGAAGGTATGTACCTCTATGTTGACAAGGCGGAGGACCTATCACGAGTGCCTGCGCCTCTTCTACAGACCTTTGGCAAGCCAGAGCACGCGATGGTGCTAGTGCTTAGCCCGGATCGAGAGTTGGCGCGTGTCGATGTCATCAGGGTGTTAGCCGAGGTCGAGGAGAAGGGTTTCTTTTTGCAAATGCCCCCTCGTCAGGACGGCTATAACCGCGACATTCATGAAAAGAATACGAAAATTTCGCTAAGATGAATGACTTGGAGCCTCGTTTTTGGGAAACGAAATCACTGAGTGAACTGTCGAGTGATGAGTGGGAAGCGCTATGTGATGGCTGCGGTAAATGCTGCCTGCACAAGCTAGAAGATGAAGACAGCGGCGAGGTTTTTTATACCAAGGTGGTATGTCGATACATGGACGCGCAGTGCTGCTGCACGGAATACCAGCGACGCAATGAGTTGGTGCCCAATTGTGTGTGGCTGCGACCAGAGGATGTCGAAGAGTTTCACTGGTTACCGTCAACCTGCGCTTACAGACTTGTTGCCGAGGGCAAACCTCTGGCCTCGTGGCATTATTTGATCTCCGGGAGTAAAGACTCCGTGCATCAAGCGGGTATTTCCATAAAGGGGCGAGCACTGAGTGAGGACTACGTCCATCCCGACGGTTTTGAAGAGCATATTATTACGTGGGTTGAGTGAGGGGTTTGGCAGATGCCGGCTGAACACCATTCGAATCTAACGATGATGGATTTAAAACTATAACCCTGGCAGGTATAATGCCCCGCACAACGCTTGTATGACCCCGCTATGTTGAATACTTGGAATTGACCCTATCTATGGACACTGGCAGCGACTATTACATCTCTTGGTTAATTTATTGTTTGGCCGTTTTTGCATCTAATGCCTTATTGTGGCGTTTACTCGGTAGAGCCAGCAGTGTTCATTTAAAAATTTTGCTGCAACTCACTTTGTTGGCCGTGTTAATGACACCGGCGTCACTAGAGCTGGGAACTGGGTACTGGGTACCGGCATTCATGATGATGATCATGGAGGGTTTGAATGAAGGTTTTGCCGCCGCAGCACCTCGATTACTACCGATGCTGTTAGTGTTAGTCCTGCTTATTTTCTCAACCTACTTATCCCGATGGACCTGGCGTCGATTGTTCTCGGGTAAATTTTCCTCCCGCTAAGTTCTCTGTTTATGTTCATTGTAAATAGCTGCGCGGCACCTCATAAAAAGCTATTGTTTTTCATTAATATAATGGTATAACTTATTGTTAGTAATGGATTTTATAAAAAATTTTATCGAGCAATGATAAATGTGGCCGCGGTCTATTTTATAGGCCTTTGGTATACTCACATGATTTGAGAGCCTCCAATGGGTATGAAAACATCCGGTATTATCTGGCTGGCAGCATTTTTTCACGATGATTGCCTGGGGGCAACAACCTGAAAATGATGTGGCTCCTGTCCTCGGCAATGAGTTAACGCCCGATGTCAGGGTTGTGATCGATATATCGGGAAGTATGAAAAAAAATGACCCTAACTATTTACGCCGTTCGGCGTTGGAGTTATTGATTCAACTTTTCTCTCAGGGTTCCAAGGCTGGAGTGTGGACATTTAGTTAATGGGTAAGCAATCTGGGTCCTAGTAATACCGTCACTACCGCTTGGAGAGCTAATGCTAGTGCTCAAGCGGAAAAATTAGCTCTTTAGCCTTGCGTATTAATATTCCAGCAGCTTTAGAAAAGACAATGGCTGATGTGAAGAGCATAGGCACCGATTACAGTATTCATTGAAGATTACTCACAGACGGTATGGTCGATGTCTCGTTGTGATCGATAGATAATGAAACGGCAAGGCAGCGAATTATGGCCGAAATTCTTCCGGCTCTGAAGGGTGCCGGTGTGACAATACACACAGTTGCTTTGTCAAAGAATGCGGATTTGGAATTGATGGAGCTGTTGGCTGCAGCGACGTGTGGGCTTTCCGCCGTTGCTGAAACTGCCGAGGATTTATCAAGGATTTTTGTTCAGGCGTTCGATGCTGCAGCACCTAACGAGCACCTAACGAGCAGCTACCTATCAGGGGTAATACTTTTTATGTTGATGCCAGTGTCGAGGAGTTCACCACGCTAGTTTTCCAAAAAAGACCCTTTAAGCGGCGCCAGTCTGCTGTCGCCGGCTGGGAAAAAGTATTCTTTTGGGCAACACCCGGCAGACATCAAATGGTTGCGTCAGGATAATTACGAATTGATCATCGTCAAATCGCCACTGATGGGTGAACGGACCATAGAAGCCGAGTTGGAGCCTGAAAGCAGGGTCATGGTGATCAGCAATCTGAATTTACAAATAGCAGCTCTCAAGAAAGGCCAGTTCATTGGTGACTCTGCAACAATAACGGCAGTTTTATATGTTCTTGGCCAGGCACTAGCTAAGCCTGAGCTATTAAACTTGCTTGATATGTCAGCGTCTGTCATTCGATGTGATGACAAGCAGCAATGGCTCGTCTCCTGGTCGGAGGTCGGCCCTATCCCTGACAACGGGGTATACACAACTGAGCTCAATGCTTTTCAGCGGGCCGATGTCTACGATATTTTGATTATAGCGAATGGCAAGACGTTTCAGCGTCAACAAGCACAGACGATCGCTGTCAGGGAAAGGTATGACATTCGGGCGGCAAACACAGGCAGCGATCCGCTGCGACATACGATAAAGTTGTATGCAAGAAATACCGCTATTAACAGCGCGGCCACTGCCGTGACTGGGCACATCACGACCCCTACGAATGTCGTTAAAACAGTACCGGTAGAGGGTGTGTCGGAGCGACGTTGGCAGTTGGAACTTCCACAGATGGAGCAGGCGGGTATTGTCAAGGTAGCCTTTGAGCTCGAGGGGCTATTTTCAGGCGTTAGTCGTTTAGCTGAGCGGACACAAACAATTGAAGTGGAGCATCGGAATGATGTTCAGCATCCGCTCCCTTAACTCCAAAACCCCGCAATAGCCAGTGATCTCAATAATATTGGCGAGCAAACAATAGGAGAGACATCCGCTCCAATCACAAAGCGACAGTCGGACCCAATAACAGCCGACCCCACTGCTTTCATAACCGTCGCCGATCAGCCCGCTAGCGATAGCTTCGACTGGAAAACGGTATTGATGTATGTCGGTATTGGATTTGCGCAAATCGTGGCGATAGGCCTGATGGTTTTTGGCTACAAAGCTATCTCAGCAAGTCGGTCTAAATCCGGCGTGCTGAGTGCCGATAATGATCTTGGCGATCTGGCGCCGGTTGTTCGCGATACGCCACCGTTGAACCGGCCAGGGATAGCTCGGCTACTGCAATTATGTCGGTACCGGTCGCGTTAGAGGCTCCAGAATCGCCGGTCTTTGAAGAAAGTGCTAACGACCTGCTCAGTCAATCCGCAGCCCAACGGCAGGGCGACGAACAGCCGGAGACGGGCAGTGATCCAGAGGGCGATGAACTTACAGGTAGTGAGGTTGAAATTCGCAGTGGTGCGTTAGATAAGCGCATTGAGACCTCGGCAGAGGACAGTCTGGGCGTGGGCCTAGATGATGCCTTTGACCAACCAGATGATGCCATTAATACGGATGCGGATACTGAAAATAACAGGTAGTGCGTTTTGGTATAACTATCTTCCCGCTAAGAACCTTGCCATTGAGAATAACTCTGGTAGGCTATGCACCCATTATCAAGGCAATGAGATGGTTATAAGATGAAATTTCAAGGTACAGAAACATACGTTGCAACAGACGACTTACAGATGGCTGTTAACGCGGCCGTGACTTTAGAGCGTCCTTTGCTTATAAAAGGTGAGCCAGGAACGGGTAAAACACTGCTGGCCGAAGAAGTTGCCGCGTCTCTGGGTATGCCGTTAATTCAATGGCACATTAAGTCGACAACTAAAGCTCAGCAAGGGTTGTATGAATATGACGCTGTTTCTCGGCTGCGGGATTCCCAGCTTGGCGATGGTAAGGTCAATGATATTCAAAACTACATTAAGAAAGGTAAAATGTGGGAAGCTTTTGAGTCTGACGAGCAGGTCGTTTTGCTTATCGACGAAGTCGACAAAGCGGATATCGAATTCCCCAATGACTTACTGGTTGAACTTGATAAGATGGAATTTTTTGTCTATGAGACAGGCGAGACAATCAAAGCAAAGATCCGTCCGATCATCATCATTACCAGCAACAATGAAAAAGAACTGCCAGATGCGTTTTTACGTCGGTGTTTCTTCCACTTTATCAAATTCCCTGACCGGGAAACGATGATAAAAATTGTCGACGTACATTACCCGGAAATTCAGCAAGAATTAGTAGCTCAAGCGCTGGAAGTATTTTTTGATGTTCGGGCTATCCCTGGATTGAAGAAAAAACCTTCTACATCTGAGCTAATCGATTGGTTGAAGCTGCTGATGGCGGACGATATTCCAGACGAAATTCTCAAAAATCGAGACAATACTAAAGCAATTCCACCACTGTATGGCGCGCTTCTCAAAAATGAACAAGATGTTCATATGTTAGAGCGATTAGCCTTTATGCACAGGCGTGAAACTCGCAACCAATAGTCATTGGTTGCTGAAGCAAAGCAAATGCATTGTTGGTACTAGATCATGTTAATTAGTTTTTTTCAGGTATTAAAGCGAGCAGGTGTTCCGGTTTCTATCAAAGAATTACTGGACCTTTTGCTCGCACTAAAAAATAACTTGGCTTTTGCCAATATCGATGACTTCTACCACCTAAGTCGTACGATAATGGTCAAAGACGAAAAGTATTTCGATAAATTTGACCGTGCCTTCGGCGCTTATTTCAAAGATTTGGAAACACTTGAGGATGTCATCGAGTCGATGATTCCAGAAGATTGGTTGCGGCACGAGTTCACCAAGCAGTTGTCCGAAGAAGATAAAGCGAAGATTGAGTCTTTGGGTGGTTTAGAAAAGCTCATCGAAGAATTTAAAAAGCGGCTTGAAGAGCAAAAGAAACGGCACCAAGGTGGCAACAAGTGGGTTGGCACTGGTGGTACCTCGCCATTCGGACATAGCGGGTACCATCCAGAGGGTATGCGTGTCGGAGGCGAGAGTAAAAACAAGAAAGCAGTAAAAGTGTGGGAAAAGAGAGATTACAAAAATCTGGACGACAGTGTCGAACTTGGTACGCGCAATATAAAGGTTGCTATGCGACGCTTGCGGAAGTTTGCGCGAACCGGGGCCGAGGAAGAGCTGGACATGGACGACACTATTCGTTCGACAGCCCATAATGCAGGTCTTTTGGATATAAAAATGGTCCCCGAGAGACACAATGCGGTCAAGGTCTTACTGTTTTTTGATGTCGGTGGCTCGATGGATCCTCACATAAAAGTGTGTGAAGAAATGTTCTCCGCGGCCCGTTCAGAATTCAAGCATATGAAGTATTTTTACTTCCATAATTTTGTTTACGAGTCTGTGTGGAGCGACAATGTTCGCCGGCATAACGAACGGTTGCAGATGCTTGACGTTTTGCATAAATACAGCAGCGACTACAAAGTCATCTTTATTGGCGATGCGTCAATGTCCCCTTATGAGATTCTCCAGCCCGGCGGCAGTGTCGAGCACTGGAATGAAGACTCTGGTGAAATGTGGATGCGAAGACTGAAAGAGACCTACGACAAGGTTATCTGGATTAATCCAGTACCACCGGAAGAGTGGCACTACACTAGCTCAATTGATGTGACTAATAAGTTGGTTGAAGGGCATATGTATCCGCTGACGGTAAAAGGCCTCGAAGAGGGCATGACTTACCTTTCTAAATAGAATGACGCTGCATTTATTGTTTGAAAGCTATAAGTGCAGCGGTGACGGCAACGTTTAGCGACTCGACACCATTGTTCATCGGTATGGATAATTGCTGGTCGGATAGCTTCTGAACTTCCTCTGATACCCCCTCCGTTTCATTGCCCAAAATATAAACAACCGATTGTTGAGGCTGATACTCGAACAGTGACTGCTTAGCATGAGATGACAAAGTACATATTGTCACGCCTCGATCACGCAATGCTCCCAAGCCTTGAGCCAGGGTCTCGCAGTGTAATAAGGGGGCCTTGAATACCGTTCCCACACTGGCTTTAATCACCAATGGTGAAAGCGCAGCACAACCTTTACGTGGAATTATCAGTCCATCTATGTTGCCCGCGCAAACTGAGCGAATAATCATGCCGACATTTTGCGGGTTAGTAATATTGTTTAATGCTATGAGGCGGAGACTGCGCTCATCGGTCTTTTGTTGAAGATAGTGATCCAGCGACTGATGTTGATCAATTTTAATGTCTGCAGCTACACCTTGATCCTGTTTACTATTGCGAGAAATTCTTGAGAGTGACTTCCGGTCATGCCACTGAATTTCGACACCTCTTTTTTCCGCCAGCTTGATAATTTCAGCAACGATGCCGCCCGATTTATTTGAGTCCGCCAAATGCAGTTTATACAAACTCATGGTGCTATCTTCCAGTGCTTCTAATACGGGCTTACGCCCGTAAATAGTAAGAAGATCGTTGAAAAAACGCTTTTTCTGCTGATAGTTTTTTGAATCATTCATGGCTAAATTTTCATTCTCATGGAGTTTGATGTTCTAAATATGTTCGGAGTAATGGTTCTCGGTACAACGTTTTATAGTTCCCAACTAGATTATAATAGATCGGTGTTAAATTAGTAAAAAACGTGCTCTGGCTGTGGCTATGATATTACTTTGCTTCAGCCATATGATCTATTTCCCGATCTAAAGTAGGTGGCACTGTTTGAAAAATACTATGGCAGCGTGAGCGTAAAACGGCGCCTCCATCGGCTAGATTGGAGAATGCAATATAGCCTGTCTTTCCTTTATATTTATGGATCGAAGTAATCCTCTGCGAGGAAAATAAGCCTAGGTTTGTACTGCCACTGCTGAAGTCTATACTGCAGGGGCTGTTGCCAATGTGATCAATGATAGTCTGTTGGTAGCCCTGGCCGCTGTCAATAATATCACTGGTTAGAAGATCGTCTTTAATTGACGCTGCCAGCCAAATTTTATCATCAGTGTATTCTACGCAATTGACTAAAATGTTATTTATCACACCGGCGATTATGTGTTCGTCGAAGTAGCCAGTGAAGTTTTCATTGCAATCTATTTCTATCGCAACGTCATAAACCTCGAATAGCAGCGTCTGGCTTTCCACTTGCACTTCAAGAAAATCCTGAACAAATACTTCTTCGAGGTTTAATGATAGTTGTTGATTTTTGGGCTTATATAACCCAAATAAATGAATTAATGCACTGTTAATACGAGAAGCTTCGCCTCGCAGAATGCCGTAATTTATTCGGTGCCCGGGACGCTGTTCTTTGCTGATATCGATCACTTCATCGAGTGAGGTCAGTAACATTCCCAGCGATTTTTTGATGTCATGCACGGATGACGCGAGTAATAATGAAAAATCAATAGGTTGGTCTTCGCTCAGTTCTATTCGAGTATTATACGATAGCATCATTTGGTCGACATAAACTATGCGGATAACTTTATCTTTTCAAAGTGGCTGCATAGCGTTTATATAGCGGATTTACATTAGTAATATGCTTCAGTTTTTCGACTGCATTTTTTCACGGCTCTATGTGCCGCTGCACTGCCGTCAGCTGATATTTTGCGAACCAGTGCAAGCATTAAGTTGAGGTTGAGGCCAGCACTGTTGGGGTAGTATTGCTTGGCTAAAAAGCCGTATGGCTTGCTGATAATCTTTATTGGCAAACAGCGCTTTTCCTTGATGATTGAGCACTATCGCTTTCTCCTTGCCGTTCTGGCTTGCGGCCTCATCAGACAATTTGTCAATAGTTTCGCCAATCTTATCGTCGTCTTGATAAGTTCTTGCAAGGTCTTCTAGTATGAATTGTGCTTTGTCACGTTCAGTTATTGATTCATGGGTTGCCGCCAGATCAAGCATCAATTGAGGAAAAAGACTATTGGCAAGCTTGATTTCGCGCAGAATACGGTTAATTTGTTCCCTCGCGCTCTCAATTGCGTTGGTGCAGGCCAGAATAGTAGCCTCGATAATATCCGTATGGAGCTCAATATTTTGATGATATTTCTGTTTAGCTTTGAGTAATGTCTCCGTCGCCTCTTTGCTGCGCGACTGCGCAACGTCCGGCTGGTCGATGATTTCTGGGCAGATACAGCGCGCCAGTTTTAAATAGTTTTCTGGCGAGTCATAGATCGAATTTTTACTTAAGAGAATAACTTTCCTTCGGGACTTGTCGGCGCTAATCTAATCTTTATAGAATTCATAAATATCGGCTAGCCTTTCCTGACGCATTATCGCATTGGGGGAGATTTCAATAGCTCTTTCCAGTATTAGCTGTGCGCCTGCGACGCTACTTTAGCTACTATTGATTTCGGCGAGGCAGTCAAATATCTCGAGGCATAGGCACCCATTATCTATCAAGGTTTCAAATATTGTTGTAGCCTTATCGAGCTGCTCTAGGGCCATTAACGGTTTGCCTGATTCAATAGTTGTCCACTCGAGCTTTGTTCTTTAAGGATGCCGGAATAAATATTTTCAGCGCTAGTATATTCAACTTTTTTGTAAAAACAGCTGGCCATGATGCGATAACAACGCTGCTCATATATGTCATGCTTATTAATTCTTTGCTGGCACAGAGCAATGGAGCGATCAAGGTCGTTGTTATCCATCGCGTCGTTGATAGGAAGCAGGCATTCTTTTCCATTACCATGCGATCGAGACGTTTTTGTAGTACGCCTTGTGTAAAAGGTTTGGTGAGATAATCGTCAGCTTGATATTCAAATGCGCCAAAAACCACGTCTTTTGTAGTTTCAGCGGTAATCATCATGTAAATCGCTGTATTCTTAAGCAGATTTTTATAACGCAGTTCTTCGAGTACTTGCTGGCCGTTTTTATTCTCTCCCAAGTTATAGTCTGCGAGGATGACGTCGTAGGTATTTTTTTCGCATTTGAGTATGGCTTCCTCGCCATTTGACGCTGTATCGCATCGGATGATGCCAAAACTATCCAGCATTCGTCGAATGGACCCACGCATGTCTGGATAGCCATCAATAACCAGTACGGTCTTTTTATTGTGGGTTTTGATAACATCCAGCGAGGTGATGGCCATAAGATATAGCAGCCTCTCAGTGAAGTGTTAGCTGGGTAGCTGCACAGGCCCGAAAATAAGTGTATACATATCAGCCCTATATTGTGGATGAGTTTGCCGATATTACAGCTATATGCAGATGTTACTGTTAATTAATGGAGAAATTGTGAAGAGTCAATCAAAACAGCAAAAACCGACGGATGAATTAAGTCTACTAGCGTATGGTGCCGGTCTGGTCGCACGAATGTACCCGAACTATGCGCTTTTTACCGAATTAACAGAAACCAGAGATCATCTGGTGTTTAGCAATATCCTAAATTTAGTCTGGGAGTATATCAGCGGCAAAAATCAGCGGATTGATTTTGAAAAGCAACAAGACAAGTTGGAGGCCATTACGCCCGATCCAGACAGCTTTGACCTTTATGGTGTCTGGCCAGCGCTGGATGCAACGGTTGCTTTGGGGTCTTTACTAAGCGCTTGTGAACGTTGGGATGTGGATGAGATCAATGCTATTGAGTTAGTATCACTGTCAACAATCGACCAATATTTGGATGTGACAGCGGGAGGTGATGACAATAATCGACTCTACAGCGCCGAACGTCAATATAGCGAGGCGCTGTGTTCGGTCATTGAAGAAAATAAAGATAACAGGGGAGGGCTGGTCATGGCGGTTAAGGGGTTGGTACGTGACGTTGTCGTTAGTAATATCGGTCTTGAAGCCGGTTAACAGTCTGTAACCATTGCGTCAGCTGTTGTTAGGTCTTTATAATGTCGCGCGGGTTTGTTACGACGACTGTTGTTGGTATAGCAACTAAATCGTAGTGGGCTATAAAAATATTCATAAACACGCTTAACCACGCAATTATAAATGCGATCGTTATACGGTTATTGTGATTCTTAGGGGATTGGAATGGGTACTTTATCGATGCGTCTATCGACGTTATCAATTGCTTTAATGGCATCTGGTTTAGCGGCTGCTGAAGATACACTCAATGCGGCTAACACCAGCTGGATACTAACGTCGACAGCGCTGGTGTTGTTTATGACGCTTCCTGGTCTGGCGCTATTTTACGGGGGGTTGGTCCGGTCGAAAAACGTACTGAGTATTCTGATGCAGTGTTTTGCTATTACCTGTATTGCTTCAGTTCTTTGGTTCGTAGTCGGCTATAGCATCGCCTTCGGCGAAGGGAACCCTTATTTTGGGGGGATGGGGAAAGCCTTGTTGTCGGGAGTGACGTCAAGTTCTCTAGCGGGTGATATTCCTGAAACCGTCTTTGTTATGTTTCAGATGACCTTTGCCATCATTACACCAGCTTTGATTATCGGCGGTTTTGCAGAGCGGATAAAGTTCTCTGCCGTGGTAATATTTACCGCATTATGGTTGTTAGTTGTCTACGCCCCAATCACTCACTGGGTTTGGGGTGGAGGCTGGTTAGGTGAGATGGGTTTACTGGATTTTGCCGGTGGCACAGTGGTTCACATCACCGCCGGTGTTGCCGCTTTGGTGTCTGCAGTTGTGTTGGGCAACCGCAAAGGCTTCGGCGAAACCGCGATGCCTCCGCACAACATGACCATGACAATTATGGGCGCGGGTATGTTATGGGTAGGCTGGTTTGGTTTTAATGCCGGTAGTGCCCTCGCTGCGAACGGTGATGCGGGTATGGCCATGTTGGTCACGCACTTATCAGCTGCGGCTGGGACGTTTACTTGGTTGACGATTGAATGGATTAAATACGGTAAGCCCAGTGCATTAGGCGCAGTAACAGGCATGGTGGCTGGTTTGGGAACAATCACACCGGCATCAGGCTATGTAGGCCCCGGCGGAGCATTGGTTATAGGTCTCAGCGCTGGTATCGTATGCTTTTATGCGACGCTCTATATCAAACAGGTGTTGAAAATAGACGATTCGCTGGATGTGTTTCCGGTACACGGTGTTGGCGGCATATTGGGGACTTTTCTAGCGGGAATATTTGCCAGCGCGGAGCTTGGCATATTCAGCGGTCAAGGCTTGCCAGAGGGTGTCACTATTCTACAGCAGTTGGGTGTTCAATTAACCGGGATTGTTGCTACCTTTGTTTACGCTGGCGTGGCAACGTACATCATATTAGTCGTTGTTAGGGCGCTGGTCGGATTGCGAGTGACTGAAGACGAAGAGAGAGAGGGTTTGGATACTGTGTCTCACAACGAGCGGGGTTACGATTTGTAGCGGGGGATTTGGGCCCGGCTCGATAAGCGGCTGGGCCAATGGGTCCATTGATGAGATAGGTCTTAGCAATGAAAACGCTGATTTTGTATGGAACACTGGGCTGTCATTTGTGTGAGCAGGCGCTGGTGATGATTGCTCCTCTGGTTATTAATGAATACAACCTCGTAGAGGTTGATATTAGCGATTCTGACGAATTGATGGCGCGCTATGGTATTCGCATACCGGTTGTAGTGATGCAGGAGAGTGAGGCTGAAATTGGCTGGCCTTTCGACACCGTTCGTTTCCTTAGTTTTCTACAGTCCTCGTCCTAACGAGGCAAAGCCCCAGCAAATCAGGGCTATAGCAAGACGGATGCTTGCTGCTTCTGGCAGGTATCGGCTGCAGATTATCAGGTTTATTCAACCGACAGATACCATCATCGTTGGGCTAACTAACAAGCTGAAAGGAACATCATTGAGGTAGCCGAGTGTGGTAGCTAAGGTTGGCCAATCGATGACTCCTCTGTATTGATCAGCGGTGAGTCAATACCAAGGCGGTGGCCGTAGATCACTGAAAACGCAAGTACATTCTGTACATAATTCCGCGTTTCATAGAACGGCAGCGTTTCAATCCATATGTCGTGGGGCAACGCAGCGGCCTGTCTATTTAGCCAACTTTTGACACGGTGCGGGCCCGCATTATAAGCCGCAGTTGCCAAAATCCTATTGCCTGAAAAGTCATCCAGTAATTGCTTTAGATAATTTGATCCGAGTGCAATATTCTTATCGGCTGAAAATAAGTCTCGGTTGGTGTAACTAACCCCCATTCTCTCGGCCACTTGTTTGGCAGTTCCGGGGAGCAGTTGCATTAATCCAGTCGCACCGGCGGGTGAGTAGGCGTCTTTTGCAAAGGCACTTTCCTGCCGCGTAATCGCGTATAACCATTCAGGGTTAATAGTGGCCGATTCGGCAGAAACGATCATGTCCGCTTGATATGCCAGTGGAAATCGAATGGAGAGATCATTCCAGCTATCAGCTTTGATCGTCGTATGAATGGCTTGTTGATGCCAGCCCCATTGGTGCGCCAGATGAGTAGCGTCGATTAATTGAGACTGGTCAAAACTGCGGGTAGCCGCTGCCCACTCTCGTCTGGCAGGCACAAAGTAGCCCATTTGATAAAACTGCCGGGATCTAGTTATTTCGGGCGATAAGCTCACATCGCTACCGGACTGTCCGCTGATCAAGGCGCTGTGATTAAAGTCGTAGTCCTGTTGGAGGATGTCTGCCGCAAGAAATCCGTAATAATGGCGCTCAGAAGCTAGCTGTTGAAGCATTTGCAACGTTTTTTCAGGTTTAATCGATTGTAGCGACCAGGTTCTAGCCTGCCAGTAGCGCCATCGAGGTTTTGCTCGATGTGACTCTGGTAGCAGTGAAATCCATTGGCCTGCCTGATGCCACTGCTGCTGTCTCAAGGCGAGCCGTATGCGCCATTCCATGAGATAATCATCATCGGCATTAGGGTCATTGGCAATCAGCCATTGCAGCGCATCATCGCGCCCAGAGGCTATGATTTGTCGAGCAAGCTTGTCCCTAATGGCGTGATTTTGTGAGGTCGAGAATGCTGTAAATCCTCGATATTTTATCCACAAATTATTAGCAAGGTCGATATTTCTTGGTGCCAGTCTGCGCAGGCCATAGCTGATGATATCTGTCGTCAGTTTACTACCATCGTCAAAATCGTTAAGTTTTGAAAGGCGGTGGGGCTGGCGATGAACACTAATTAGGCGTCTGGTATAGGGTTTCAATCCAGCGGATGCTCGCTTGGACAAATATCTTGCCAGCAGGGTATTGTTATTGGCGAGTGCGAGTTGGACCCGCTCCCATACCAATTGATCAGTCTTCAATCCGGCCTGCTGCCAGCGCTTGAAAACCGGGTCGCAGGCATCCGGTTGGGATGCACCCTTCAGCCAAATCTCTGCGGTCATTCCAAGTGCGATATGCGGTTGGCCCGTTTGATGTAAGGCTTCCATGTACCAGCAGCGCAATGCAGTGCTAGCGAGGGACGCCTGATAATACTCAATATATTGAGGCCACTGCCTTTTACTCGCCAGCATGGCCAGCCATTTTTTGCGCAGTTGTTTGGCGGCTACGGTTGTCCCGTAATCGCTTAATACCTGGTCAACTTTTTTATACGGTAACTTTCTAAGTTCGCGTTGTAGCTGAGCTGTCACAAGGTAGGGATAAAGAGGGTACTCATTTAGCGCTTGTAGGCCTTGCTGCGTGCGAGTCTTGTGGCCCTTATTAATAGCGCTCAGCGTCTGTCGATAGAGCTGTTGGCTGGCGGCATCACTTTCAAGGGCCTGGACGGGTGTCCCTGCCATTGTTAATAGTAAGCCGACCAACAGGCCAGTTTTTAAAAACCAGCTTGCTAAAAAACGCGTTAAATAGAGTCTATATTTTGCCATGGTCATGTTCAATGGTAGAATCGCCGCCCGGAATGAGAGGCTTGCCTAATCTAGCCTCAGTGTAGCCTGATTAGCAAGCTATAACCTACTGATAAAAGCAGGCTTAGTTAACGATTAGAGCAGTGAGTATAGCCCATCGCGGCATGGTCTTCAGTCTGCTTCGGTGAAATGCGAACAATTGCACAGCCTGCGCCAATCTCAACGAATGATACTTATTACCAAAGGAACGCTTAAATGCCACTGTTACGAGTGACAGACCTCGATCTCGCCTACGGGCACCATGTTTTGCTGGAAAAGGCAAATTTACAGCTGTTTCGCGGTGACCGTGTCTGCTTAGTGGGGCGTAATGGCGCCGGCAAATCGACATTGATGAAATTAGCACAGGGTGTGATCAAGCCTGACGGGGGAAATATTTGGACAAAGCCTTCACTGAAAATCTCTCGCCTGGATCAAGAGCTCCCAAAAGCCGATGAGCGATCGGTGATGGAGGTTGTTTCATCAGGGCTAGAATCTGTTGGGAATTTACTTAAAGAGTATGACCAATTAGCGGCGCAGCAGCTTGATAGCGCAGGACTTCGCAAGCTGGAGCAGCTTCAGCATGACCTTGAAGCTCAAGATGGCTGGAGTTACCAGCAGCGGATTGACGAAGTGATCAGTCGTTTGGAATTACCGAGCCAGCAACGGATGTCTTCGCTGTCCGGTGGATGGAGAAAGCGAGTCGCGCTTGCTAAAGCGTTGGTTACATCGCCTGACTTGTTATTACTTGACGAGCCGACTAACCATTTGGACATAGAGACGATCGAATGGCTTGAGCGACAGTTAATGGACTTCAATGGTGCGGTCTTATTTATCACGCACGATAGGGCGCTAGTGCGTCGACTAGCAACAAAGATCGTGGAGCTGGATAGAGGTACTCTGCGGACTTACCAGTGTGGTTACGACAATTATTTGGTTGAGCGGGCACACTTACTTGAAGTTGAAGATCAGCAAAATAAGTTGTTTGATAAAAAATTAGCGCAGGAAGAAGTGTGGATCAGGCAGGGAATAAAAGCTCGCCGGACACGCAATGAAGGCCGTGTCAGATCGCTTGAGCGACTGCGGGAGGAGCGATCACAGCGACGTAATCAGCAGGGGACAGCCAGCATTAACGTTGAATCAGCCAGTTCTTCAGGAAAGTTAGTCGCCGAAGTTGATGATATTAGCTGCAGCTTTGATAGCAACACACTTTTCGAACATCTAACATTTAATATAATTCGCGGTGACAAGATTGGTTTTTTGGGCCCCAATGGGGTCGGTAAGACAACATTATTGAAAATAATACTTGGCGAGTTGGCACCTACATCGGGAACGGTGAAATTAGGAAGTCGTCTTGATGTCGCCTATTTCGACCAGATGCGAGACAAGCTGGATAACGAAAAAACAATTGTCGATATTGTTGGTCAGGGTCGGGAGAGTATCGAAATTAATGGAAAATCCAAGCATGTCTTGAGTTATTTATCCGATTTTTTATTCTCACCTGAGCGGGCAAGAACGCCGCTAAAGGCGTTGTCGGGCGGCGAGCGCAATCGAGTTCAGCTCGCTTGCTTGTTCAGTTTGCCGGCAAATATTTTGGTTATGGATGAGCCGACTAATGATCTCGACGTGGAGACATTGGAATTACTGGAGACAGTTTTAGTTGATTTCTCCGGCACCGTGTTACTGGTTAGTCACGATAGAGATTTTATGGATAACGTAGTTACTAGCACTCTGGCCTTCGAGGGAAGAGGTATTGTCAGAGAATACGTTGGCGGTTATCAGGACTGGATTCGTCAGGGCGGAGTGTTTTCTAAATTACCGGCGGAAATATCTAAAGACAATCAATCGACGCATGATGACAGTCAGTCGATGCCTAATGCGCCGGTTGAAGAGAAAAAATCACAGCAAAAACTGGCCTACAAAGAGCAAAAAGAGCTGGAAGCTTTGCCTGTTATCATTGAAAAGTTAGAGTCTCGCCAAGCCAAATTGCAGGAAGACGTCAGCGCCCCAGACTTCTATCAGCAAGCGCAGAGCCTAATTGCTGATCGTCTAGATGATCTTGCCAAAGTGACCAGCGAACTAGAAAATGGTTATGAGCGCTGGGTAGAGCTGTCTGAGTAAATCGGTGTTTACGTGCCAACTCTGACCGCTAGAACATCACATGTCGCGCCATGTAATATGCCGTTTGCGGTAGAGCCCAGCAAAAGAGCGATACCGTGGCGTCCATGGCTGCCTACGACGATCAGTTCGGCGCCAAGCTCTTCAGCGAGCGAATGGATTTCGTTTTCAGCCCGACCTACGATAATATGCTGGCCGTCACTGCCGACACTGTATTGGCTGGCAAAAGCCGCCATTTGTGATTCGGCTTGTTTTTGGATTTCGTCTTGTATCCCTGAAAAATCCATGGGAATGTCGCCGCCATAAGCGAAACTTAGAGGTTCGATAACATGGACCATATGCAACGCAGTATTATTATTTTTGGCTAGCGTAGCAGCTTTATCGGCAACTGGTTTTGCTTCGTCTGATAAGTCTGTCGCAAGTAATATGGTGTTGTAGTTACTCATAATCAAGTCCTTTAGTTCTTATGACGGCAATATCGAAGGTCAATGTTAGTAATGTTAATCTAACAGCCTTATTAACTTACAATTTGAACATGATGTCCACTGATCGAAGTCAATTAATAATCGATCGGTGCTCATGGGCGAGATCGGCTCAATGATGGGAGAGACGTACAATTGAGTTACTTGATAATAGCGGCGGTGGTATTGGCGGTGATAGCACCTATTTTTTGGTTTATGCCCAGTCCGGAAATCAAACGTCAAATGATAATGCGGGACCGTGCTATGCAGTTGGGGTTGCAAGTGAAAATTTGTGATTTACCGCAGACTCGCCGAGCCAGAGTGCGGGAAGAGTATGTCGAAAAAGGCATTGTTTATCGCCTTCCCTGGAAAAAACCACTGCAGCCACGGGAACAATTCTGCGAATTGTTATTAAAGGATGGAGACGGTGAAAATCTTGTCTCGCCCGCCTTTAGCGAGCTGCTAACAGCGTCACTAGCGGCAATGCCAGCGGCTGTGATGGCCTTAGAGTATGCCTCGCCGGGTGTTGCTGTGTACTGGCGAGAGCGAGGAGGTATCAGCGAGGTTGAAGACATCGGCCGCCGCCTCGAACAGCTGCAAAAAGAGATACTTGGCGTCCGGGAGAAACTAATTAAGACGTCTTAAAATCGTTTCAAAATGACACTTAATAGGAGCATATTCATGGCAGAATTATTACCCGGGTCGTATCGCCATTACAAAGGAAACGACTACAAAGTTATGGGGGTAGCAAAGCATTCAGAAACTGGAGAAGACCTCGTCGTCTATCGGCCTTTATACGGTGAGAGCGGCCTGTGGGTGCGACCGCTGAGTATGTTTATTGAACAGGTCGACGTCGACGGCACCTCGGTTCCGCGATTTTCTTTGCTTAGCGATTAAATATTTGTAGTCGCCCTTTTGTAACAAATGCCGTGTACAGAAAGGTTGAAATACTGAACGTTATCTTAGGGTTAGGAGTATTGCTCGTATCAATAATTACCGTGCGGTGACCGGTCATAATCGAATATAAATGAAATAAAAACGACTTTCTCTCTTGACCCGGAACTGATCAGGTCTTATATATGTCGCCTCATTCCCTCATTGGGCGTGTTTATTGGTACTTAACAGAAGGGTAGCATGGGAAAATCATTAGTCATCGTCGAGTCTCCGGCCAAAGCCAAGACCATTAATAAATACTTGGGCAACGATTTCATCGTTAAGTCCAGTGTCGGTCATATTCGAGATTTACCGACAGCAGGGGGTAAAGCGGTAGACCCGAAAGAGCGCGCAAAAGCCGCTGCTATAACGCGCAAAATGTCGCCAGAAAAAAAAGTTGCTTATAAAAAGAAAAAAAGTCGCGATCAGTTGATTAAGCGGATGGGCATTGATCCTGAGAATCACTGGGCGGCAACTTACGAAATTTTACCTGCCAAAGAAAAAGTGGTCAGCGAATTACAGCGATTGGCAAAAGATGCTGACACCATCTATCTCGCAACGGATTTGGATCGCGAGGGAGAGGCGATAGCGTGGCATCTGCGCGAGGCAATCGGAGGTGATGAGAGCCGTTACCGGCGAGTAGTTTTTAATGAGATCACTAAAAAAGCCATAGCGGCAGCTTTTGATGCTCCCGGTAAGCTAGATATCGACAGGGTTAATGCACAGCAGGCGCGCCGTTTTCTGGATCGCGTTGTTGGTTACATGGTCTCTCCGCTACTGTGGGCGAAGGTAGCAAGGGGGCTTTCAGCCGGTCGTGTGCAGTCGGTTGCGACACGCTTAGTCGTTGAGCGAGAGCGAGAAATTCGTGCATTTATCCCTGAAGAATATTGGCAGATTTTTGCCGACACGGCGGCATCGGCAGGAAAACTAAGGCTTGAGGTTAAGCGGTATCAAGATCAGAACTTTCGGCCAAATAATCAACAGCAGGCAGACGCGGCGTTGGCCTTACTCGAGAAGCATGACTATGTCATCAGTAAGCGGGAAGACAAGCCGACCCGATCGAAGCCTTCAGCACCCTATATAACATCAACATTGCAGCAAGCGGCCAGCACTCGTTTAGGCTTTGGTGTTAAAAAGACCATGATGATGGCGCAAAGGCTCTATGAGGCCGGCTACATCACTTACATGCGTACCGACTCAACCAATTTGAGCCAGGACGCAGTTGCCTCCTGCCGCGACTATATTTCGAAACAGTATGGCAAAGATTATTTGCCGGCTGAGCCCGTCCGGTATTCTAGTAAGGAGGGTGCCCAAGAGGCTCACGAGGCGATTCGACCTTCTGGCGTGTCGGTAAAACCGACTCAGCTAGTGAAGATGGAGCGCGATGCAGAGCGTCTCTATGAGCTCATTTGGCGACAGTTTGTCGCCTGTCAAATGGTTCCGGCAGAGTTTACCAGTAGTAGTATCGTTGTCACTGCCGGAGAGTTCGAGTTGCGTACTCGGGGTCGGGTAATGCGCTTTGAAGGTTTTATGAAAGTGCAGCCGCCACAGGTGAAAAAGGACGAGGACGTCATCTTACCGGACGTCAAAATCAACGATATATTAAAACTTGAGAAGCTTGACCCAAGCCAGCATTTTACCAAGCCTAGCCCTCGTTTCAGTGAAGCTAGTCTGGTCAAGGAACTTGAAAAGCAGGGAATTGGCAGGCCGTCAACGTACGCCTCGATTATCTCTACGATTCAAGATCGTGGCTATGTACGAGTTGAAAATAGACGCTTTTATGCGGAAAAAATGGGCGATGTTGTCACGGAAAGATTAGTCGAGAGTTTTTCTGAACTGCTAGATTATAGTTTTACCGCCACTATGGAAGAGCAACTGGACGAAGTAGCGGATGGGAAGCTTAACTGGACCCAGTTACTTGACAATTTTTACAGTGAGTTCCAAAAGAAATTAGAAGTAGCTGAATCTGCCGAAGGCGGTATGCGTGCTAATGAGCCGACAGAAACCGATATAGAGTGCCCTAAATGTGCTCGCCATATGCAAGTCAGGACGGCGAGTACAGGTGTGTTTTTGGGCTGTTCCGGTTATGCATTGCCGCCGAAGGAACGCTGCAAGAGTACTATAAATTTGGTGTCTGGTGACGAAGTTGTCAGTGCCGATGAGGACGACGAGGGAGAGTCTCGGATATTAATCAATAAACACCGCTGTAAGTTATGTAATACAGCGATGGATAGTTACCTTATTGATGAGCAGAGAAAGTTACATGTGTGCGGGAATAATCCAGACTGTACAGGCTTTGAAGTAGAGCAAGGTAGTTTTAAAATAAAGGGTTACGAAGGCCCTGTGCTCGACTGTGATAAGTGCAGTGCCGAAATGCAGTTGAAGTCAGGACGCTTTGGTAAGTATTTTGGTTGTACCAGCGAGTCTTGTAAAAATACGCGTAAGTTGTTACGCAGCGGGGAGGCCGCTCCACCTAAAATGGATCCCGTCCCAATGCCCGAACTAGCTTGCCTCAAAGTAGACGACTTCTACGTGTTACGTGACGGTGCGTCTGGTATGTTTCTGGCGGCAAGTAACTTCCCAAAAAACAGAGAAACTCGAGCACCCTTAGTCGAAGAAATCCTGCCGCACAAAACGGAGATTGATGCTAAGTACAAATATTTGTTTAAGGCGCCGACGGAAGATCCCGATGGCAACAAAGCTATTATTCGCTACAGTAGAAAGACCAAAGAAATATATGTGCAGACTGAAATCGACAGCAAGCCCAGTGGCTGGAAGGCCTTCTATCAGGGTGGAAAATGGCTGGTACAGGAAACGAAATCTAAGAAAAAGGCGGGCTAGCTGGTGAGCAGCTCGAGTTAGCTGCTCGTTAGTCGACTGTTCGAGCGGCTGTTCTCGGAAAAAAGTGATTGTGCTTCACTTGCTTCGGTCGCAGCTGTAGAATAAGCCGTTGTTCACCCTACCAGGATTAATTCAAGTGCCTTCAGCGTTTTTAGAGATTGTTCAGCTCGACAGTGGCGAAATTGTATTAAGAAATTCCGATGGCGAAGGCGAGCCGTTGGTAAACATACGATTTTCAGCCGCTGCAAAAGATTATATTGGTAAGTCTGAAGTTGACATAGCCAAAGTTATGATTCAAGCAGGCATACAGGCAGCCGCACACATCAACGAGGCTAGAGCGACAGGCAGCGACTCCCCCCGCGATAGCGACGAGCAGACACTGCACTAGCTTAGAGTTTATTGGCGCCTAACGACTCCGACACTTAGTCCTTCAATGGCAAAATCCTGATAGCGCAAATCGACTTCAATGGGCTGGTAGTCCTGATTTTCTGGCAGTAATAGTATTTGATACTTGCTGCGAGTTCGTTTGAGCCTTTTTACGGTCACTTCATCGTCAATCCGTGCGACAACAATTTCACCATTTTCTGCATTATCTGTTTTATGAACAGCCAGTAGATCGTCCTCAAATATACCGATATCTATCATGCTGTCGCCTTTAACCCGCAGAAAATAATCAGCGTGCGGGCTAAAGAAAGATGCCGGCATTTCACAATAGTCGTCAATGTGTTCTTGCGCCAAGATTGGACTTCCCGCAGCTACCTGTCCAACAATTGGGATGCCTTTGTCTTCAGGTAATCGTATGCCTCGAGAGGCTCCTGCGATCATTTCTATAGCGCCTTTCCGTGCCAAGGCTTTGAGATGTTCCTCTGCTGCATTGGCAGATTTAAAGCCGAGCTCTCGAGCAATGTCTGCTCGCGTAGGCGGAAAGCCCGACTCTTCAATATGATGTTTAATTACCGCGAGAACTTCTGACTGTCGTTGAGTAAGCTTGGTCATGGTGTCATGCTCTTTTATGCCGGAGCCGATATCGCCGGGGATACTAAAGTATCTGTTTTTATATACAGTATCTGTGATTATATACAGCAATTTACAGGCTGCAAGGAATAACTCAATTTATTTTAAGCTGTGGAGGGGTCTATACTATAGCTATGAGTTTGTATGAGGGCGCATCAATGGATAAGAGAAAAATGTCGGAAGCATGGAGAGTGTTTAGAATTCAGTCCGAGTTAGTTGACGGTATTGAGCACTTGTCAAAGTTGGGGTATGCCGTGTCTGTCTATGGTAGCTCGCAGCTGCATGAAGATAATCATTACAGTCAACAAGCGGAGACGCTCGGCAGGATTCTCTCAGCGAGCGGGCTAGCGGTGATAACCGGTGGTGGCCCCGGAATCATGGAGGCTGTAAATCGCGGGGCATTCGGTGGGAAGGGTATGTCTGTCGGTCTAAATATCGACTTACCCAGAGAACAGGTGGCTAATAACTATCAAGATATAAGTCTCGATTTTCGCTATTTTTTTGTGCGCAAATTCTTATTTGTCAAACATGCTGTCGGGTTTGTGATTTTCCCCGGCGGTTACGGGACGATGGATGAGTTATTTGAAGCATTGACACTAGTACAAACGGGTAAAGTCGATCCATTTCCTATTGTCTTAATTGGGGTGAGCTATTGGAGTGGTCTCATTGATTGGCTGCAGCAAACAATGTTGTCAGAGGGATGTATTACGCAAGACGATATGGAACTCTTTCATTTGGTAGATACGCCGGAGGAGGCTGCCGACATCGTGCTCCGGTATCATGCTAGAGTTTTGCAGGACGCAGAATTAATTTAGCGCTATAAGTCGTCAAGGACACCATTGACGATATCGGTTTCTATCATGCGAATAGGTCCATTCCAATCTTCGGGGTGTACAGCGTCATCCGCATTCACATAATCTTCGCCGCTCAGTTCGTAAGCGCTGCGCCAGTTCTCAGGCTCTTCTATTTCTTCGAGTAGCATTTCTTGCCAGGTTTCCAGAGTGAAGTCACTGATAGCGCCGTCGATAAGTTGCGTTTCGACAGTCTGTGTAGCATCGTCGACAGCAATAACCTCGAATATACTATTTTGCTGAATATCTCTATACCAGATACCGACCTGCGGAATAGCTGTATCCATAGTTCTATCTCATCTCGTTGCGGCCTGTTACTAAAAATAACATGTTCAACTGTCCTGTCCATAACGATTTCAAATAGTGTGTTCTGGCGACATTTTAAAGAAATGTTGCTTAAAATAAAAAAACGCTGTTATTCAATAGCTTATGATTTGTAAAATGTCAGTTGTTGATTTATAAACAGTTTATAATATTAATTAGGTATAACAGTGTTATTGTTCGATGAAAAATTGTATAAATAATTCAATCAAACCTCCCAACTTGCCGACTAAAAGGCAGCAAAAACGACATGGAAAATATGCAATCATTAATTGAGAGTCCATCATTGCTTGGACTAAGTTTTTCCGAGTATCCTTGGGTGTGGGAAGTTTTTGCACTCGTACTAATCACTCTATTTGTACGTTATGCGCTATGGCTGGTATTGCGAAAATTGGAGCTGCAATTTCAAAAATCCGACAATCTTTGGGATGATGCCATGCTCGAGGCGGTCCGCAAGCCTGCCGATTTTTTAGTGTGGTTGATGGGTTTCAGTTGGGTTCTGGAGGTGTTGATTGAACAATCGGGTGCGGCTATTTTTACCGCCATTGCACCCATGCGATCACTGCTGTTCATTGCATTATTGGCTTGGTTTCTAATTCGTGTCATAAAACAGGTTGAGCAACGTTTAACGTCACCGGAATATACCAGCGACCCTGTCGATACGACGACTGTATTGGCTTTGGGCAAGCTGGTGCGAGTAGCGGTATTTATCACATCGGGTTTAGTGATAATGCAAACCATGGGATACAGTATTTCAGGTGTGCTGGCGTTTGGCGGCGTTGGTGGTATTGCTGTTGGCTTCGCTGCCAAAGATTTATTGGCTAATTTTTTTGGCGGATTAATGATCTACTTGGATCGGCCATTTTCTGTGGGGGATTGGATTCGCTCTCCCGATCAAGAAATCGAAGGCACGGTAGAGGATATTGGTTGGCGCCAAACACGTATTCGCACATTCGATAAGCGTCCTTTGTATATTCCCAATGCAACATTCAGCCACATTTCCGTTGAAAACCCATCGCGCATGCTTAATCGACGAATCAAGGAAACTATAGGAGTCCGCTATGATGACGCAGCCGTGTTGCCATTGATACTCGATGATGTTGAGGGCATGTTGAGGGCGCATCCAGATATTGATACCAGTCAAACACTCATGGTTAACTTTAATAGTTTCGGTCCGTCGTCGCTCGATTTTTTTATTTACACCTTCACGCGCACCACAAATTGGATAGAGTATCATGCTATTAAGCAGCGTATTCTTTTGACGATACTCGATATAATTATCGGCCATGGTGCTGATGTTGCGTTCCCCACTACAACGATTAAAGTACCTGAGCCAATCACCTCTGTTAATGGTTTGGGAGGTGGCGATCGATGATCGGTATTATTGGAGGCACCGGTCTCAGTAGTTTTCATCAAGGGAGGTCGGTTGGAGATCGACTGACACCCTATGGTGAGACGTCAGCGGCTATCATTGGCAGTGAGATAGAAGGCATACCGGTGTGTTTTTTAGCGCGGCATGGTGACCCTCATCGTATTCCTCCCCATAAGGTTAATTACCGCGCTAATATTTGGGCGTTTAAAGAACTTGGTGTTAGCAAGCTGGTGGCGGTAAATGCAGTTGGCGGGATCACCAGTGAAATGCCCGCCGGGTCTTTGGTGATTCCGGATCAGATTGTGGATTACACTTATGGCCGCGATCATACATTTTACGATGGTAACAATAACGAGTTGGAACACATCGATTTTAGTTTCCCCTTTGCTTCCGGACTGCGACAACTTATTGTTGCCGCTGCGGCTGCGAGCACCATCAATATTATTGATGGTGCAACACTGGGGGTCACACAGGGCCCTCGATTGGAATCTGCAGCGGAAATAAACCGAATGGAGTCTGACGGTTGTGAACTGGTTGGGATGACGGCAATGCCTGAGGCGGCGTTAGCTCGCGAGCTCAGTATTGACTATGCAAGTATTTGTCTGGTGGTCAATCCGGCGGCGGGTCGGGGGCATTCAGTTATTACAATGGACCAGATTAACGACGTTATTCAGTTTGGTATGACCGATGTCAGGCGCTTGCTAATGGCCGCCATTGTCAACTGATAGGGGCTGCTTTTTCAGCGCGGATTAAGGTCTTTTGCGGGTGTGTCGATCAAGACCGCAGGCGTGGTTGACTCGTCGTCTTCAGCGGCCTCTAGGGCTGGGAATTCATAGGGGGTTATTTTTATAACCACTCCCAGTGAAGGGTGATCAATGTAGTGCAATTCGTTGCTGCGCATTCTGCGTTGCTGACGAAGGGCGATGGTCCTTTCAACGGCATAGCTAGTGGTCGTTAAATCGTCAAAGAAGTTGTCGTACCTTGGCATAGATGGTTGAAGTCGACCCTGCGCCGAAGTGTCAGTAAAAGTATTCTCTAAAGAGAAAGAGTCATTGGGCTGTATTTCTAACTCGGCGTTGAGTGGCGTCGGTGGCTTTGGAAGTTTGGCCCAAAAATAATTGTGCTGTTCTGCCGTGGCAACAAAAGTGCTAAGCCATAAGTCGGTGTCAATATGTAAATAACGCTCGAGCCCGAGCCTGATCGATCCTTCGAGCTCGTAGTGATCGTCATATTGTTTTCCTCCTCGAATAAGTATGCTTTCCGCCATTTTGCGAGCAGCTATTGGCTGTCGCCAGGCACCATGGAAAAGTTGTTGAAAATCGCTTTGCCGAGCAATACGCTCAGCCATGTCAGTCAATTGCAGCTGGCTAACCTCCAATAATGTGAATGGCTGCTGCGGCAATTGAATAAGAATTGGTTCTGGAGCAACTATGGAGATCGACGCCGGAGGGATGTCGTCATTGTTATCGTCATTGGCACCGTCATTGGTATCGTCGTTGGCACCGTCCTCTTCTATCGACGGTTGGACAACAGGTAGAGAGTTGTCGATATCCGCTAGCCACTCATCCAAAACAACTTCGGATGCTGCCGCAGGTTTTAGTTCCACAACAGGTTCGGAGTATTTTAGACCCGGTTCTTCTGGCCATGACTCGGCTGTCATCTCGGTGCGAGAAAAGACAATAAGCTCTATCTGATACCAGAGCGGTTGTTCGTCTGCTGACTGGCCAAAGAGCGGGCCTGATAGGCATAGCGCAGCTAATGTGATGGAGGTAAGCAAGAAATATTTCATGGGTTAAGTCTAATTCACTCGCTAATAGTTAAGCTATCGTTTTTCGCTGCTGCTGGGGGCGAGGGTCGTCAGCAGGCTGTCGATAAATTGGAATCGCTGTTCGATGTCTTCAAGATCCTCAGTAAATTTTAATGCAGTCGCACCAGCGAGCTGATAGGTGGAGGACTTTGTTTGAACTAATTGTATTAGTGCTATAGGTTCGACCTGAGTATCGGCAGAAAAGTCCAATCGGCCGCCTTTTGTAGACGCCTCTATCTTAGTAATACCGATTGCCTGAGCTTGTAATTTTAACGCGGTTGCTCGGAACAAGTTTTTTACCGGGTCAGGTAACAAGCCGAATCGGTCTATCATTTCAACCTGCAGTTCTCGAAGATCGTTATCACTCGCCGCGTTAGAAATTCGTTTGTAGAGAATTAACCGGCTGTGGACATCCGGAAGGTAGTCGTCGGGGATCAGTGCTGGAAGACGCAAATTAACTTCACTGCCTGGGTCAAGAGCCCCTTCAAGGTCGACTTCTTTGCCGTCTTTTATAGCCCTGACTGCACGTTCTAGCATTTCCATGTAGAGAGTAAAGCCAATATTATGGATCTGGCCGCTCTGACCATCGCCCAATAATTCTCCAGCACCTCGGATCTCTAAATCATGAGTCGCCAGGGTAAAGCCTGATCCCAGTTCTTCTGCTTGGGAGATTGCTTCCAGGCGCTTTTCTGCATCCCCGGTCATGCTCTTGGCGTCCGGTGTTAGCATATAGGCATACGCTTGGTGGTGCGACCGTCCAACACGGCCGCGCAGTTGGTGCAATTGTGCCAGACCAAATTTATCAGCGCGATTGATCAGAATAGTATTAGCACTGGGTACATCAATACCGGTTTCAATAATGGTCGTGCATAGCAGCAGATTAAAGCGCTTATGATAGAAGTCAGACATGACCTGCTCAAGCTGGCGTTCCGGCATTTGGCCGTGACCTATGCCAATCCGAACTTCAGGAACGAGTGCTTGAAGTTCTCTGGAGGTTTGCTCGATGGTTTTTACTTCATTGTGTAGGTAGTAGACTTGCCCGCCGCGGAGGATCTCTCGAAGAATCGCTTCTTTAATCGTAGCGTTGTCTGATTGCCGTACAAAGGTTTTTACCGATAAACGCCGAGCAGGTGGGGTTGCAATGATTGAAAGGTCCCGCATGCCGGAAATTGCCATATTCAATGTTCGAGGAATAGGCGTCGCAGTCAGCGTTAGAATATCGACCTCTGAGCGCAGGGACTTTAATTGTTCTTTCTGTCGCACGCCAAAACGATGCTCCTCGTCGATGATTAGCAATCCTAAATCGCTATATTTAACATCTTTTTGAAGCAGCTTGTGGGTGCCGATAAGAATATCAATTTTGCCAGCAGCGGTTTTCGCTAAAACATCAGCCTGTTCGGCGCTGGAGCGGAATCGAGATAGCACATCGATGGAAACTGGCCAGTCTGCAAAACGATCTTTGAATGACTCGAAATGCTGCTGTGCGAGCAAAGTAGTGGGTACCAGAATGGCGACTTGCTTGCTGTTGTGCACGGCAATAAAAGCGGCTCGCATCGCGACTTCAGTTTTTCCAAAACCAACATCACCACAAACCAGCCGATCAGTTGCGGCGTCCGATTGTAAATCTGCCACAACTGCTTTGATTGCGGATTCCTGGTCAGGTGTTTCCTCGAACGGGAATCCGGCAGAAAATGCTTCGTAGGACTGGTCTGGAATTTCTAATGATTGACCCGGGCGCGCTGCGCGTCGAGCATAGATATCCAATAATTCCGCCGCCACATCACGAATTTTTTCAGCGGCTTTACGCTTTGCTTTTTGCCACTGATCGCTGCCGAGTCGATGCAAGGGCGCTGATTCTTCATCGGCGCCACTGTAGCGACTGATTAAGTGTAATGATGACACGGGGACATAAAGCTTGGCACCATCGGCATATTCGAGGGTTAAAAATTCTGTATCCTGACCTTCAATACCAATGTCCTCTAAGCCGCGATAACGTCCAACGCCATGGTCAATATGAACAATGGGTGCGCCTATCCTCAGCTCCGTGAGGTTTTTGATGATGGCTTCGCTATTGTCCTTGGACTTGCGGCGGCGACGTGTTTGCATCACCCTCTGGCCGAACAGCTGAGGCTCTGCGATGACGGTTAAAGTGTCTAGATTTAGCCCTGATTCGAGAGGGCCGATGGTGATAGCGACCGAGGCGCTGCTATCTAGAAACAGTTGCCAGCTATCGACGGTCGTCGCGGAGATTCCATGGCGATGCAGTAGATCTATTAGTGTTTCCCGACGGCCTGCACTTTCAGCACAAAACAAAACGCGCCCCGATGTTTCCTCAATTAGGCGTTCTACCTCGCTCAAGGGGTTGGCTGCTTTACTGTCGATGGATAAAAACTGGGGTTGTTTGCAGGCGAAATTACTGCTTCCCTGCCTTACTTCAATATTTTCGTGATGGGTAATTATCCTTGGGTATTTTTTGATGGCTGCAAATAGCTTCTCACTGGGAATAAATAGATGGTGAGGTGGCAATAGAGGACGCTGGACATCAATGTTACGGTCCTCATAACGACTGTGTAAATCCCGCCAAAATTGATCGGCCGCACCTTCAAGTCCTTCCGTTGTGATCATTAAGCAGTTGTCGGGAAGAAAGTCGAAAAGGGTATTTGTATGATCAAAAAACAAGGGTAGGTAATATTCTATACCGGCGGGTGCAATACCGTTGCTGACATCTTGATAGGTCGGACATTGACGATGGTCTACGTCGAAATATTCATGCCATCGGTTGCGAAAACGACGAATGCCTTCTTCGTCCAGTGGGAACTCTTTTGCCGGCAGCAGATTAACTGCCTTGACTTGCTCAACAGTGCGTTGGCTCTCGGGATCAAACGTACGCAATGTGTCTATTTCATCGTCCAGTAAATCAATGCGAAAAGGCAGCTTACTCCCCATAGGAAATATGTCCATGATAGAGCCGCGCAGAGCAAACTCTCCATGTTCGAATACAGTAGTAACACAGCGATAGCCGTTGGACTCCAGCTTGCGGCGCATCTCATTAATAGAAAAACGCTGGCCGATCTTGATCACAAGGCTGTGAGCCTGCAGGTAATCTCTTGGCAGTAACTGGTGCATTAATGTTGAAATAGGAACAACCAATATGCCCTGTTGTACTTGAGATAGCCTGTACAAGGTGGTTAGTCGCTCTGAGACAATATCTTGATGGGGGGAAAAGTTATCGTAGGGGAGCGTCTCCCAGTCCGGAAAGTGAAGAATCTCAAGGTTTTCGCCGTAAAACTTCAATTCCTGCTCGAATCGCAGCGCGCTCGCAGTGTCGTTGCAGACTAAAACGGTTAGCTGCTGCGTGTTGGCTGCAGCTGTCGACATCGCCAGGCTGGCGGCACTGCCGCAGAGGTTCCCCCAGCGCAAGCGATCGCCAGGTTTTTTGGGCAAGGGTGGTACAAAGAGTGAGGCATTGTTCATAAATAATTTAATAATACTGCTGTAGCGTGGTCAATAGAAGTGGGCCTGCGGCCGGGCGCCATTGTAGCGCGACCGCTGCAGATTAACAGTAGCCGCGGTAATATTAGCGGTTGAACTTGATCGGACGAATGAAGATAATACGACAACTTAAAATGCAGTTATTTTTGATAACTAAAAAAACTCAGTTTCAGCACTAAATAAAGGAATTTAATCGTGAGCAGTGATAGTAGCCCCAGAAAGCGTCCAGATGATTATTTCAGTGATTGGAAAGAGCGGGAGGCTCTGGCTGAAGGTATGATTCCCTTGGTAGGAAAGCTTTATCGCGGTAGCGTTAAGACCTATATTTTTGGCCAGAACCTGGTGAATTTGTCGGTGTTAGATATTATGCGCGCTCATCGAGCCGTGCGGCAGGTTCAGGACAATGAGCTGTCTGAGTTTGAAACATTTCCTGTCATTAAAGCACTGGCTGACCTTGAGCTAGGTATCGCCCACATAGATGCCGGACGAATAGCCGTTATGTATGAAGAGGGTCCTAAGGCTGAAGGCATTAGTGTTGAGGAGTTTGTTAGAAGTCAGGTCAGTGATTTGATCAATGGGCATTCTCCTGAGCCGGCGCCTCAAGATGTGGTTTTATACGGCTTCGGTCGTATTGGTCGCTTGATGGCCCGCCTGCTGATTGAAAAAACGGGCGGTGGTGGTAATTTGCGGCTTAAAGCAATTGTTGTTCGCAAGGGTGGAGCCAAGAATGATTTAGTTAAGCGCGCCAGTTTGCTGCGGCGTGACTCCGTGCATGGGCCCTTTAATGGTACGATCCGAGTCGACGAAGAGCGCGGGTCATTTGTTGCTAATGGCAATGAAATTAAAGTGATTTATGCCAATGTGCCGGAGGAGGTTGACTACACAGCATACGGCATTAGCAATGCAATTATTATTGACAATACCGGT
>Ga0206130_10001109_pt1 | contig 40920 bp, 41 predicted proteins | sample Helgoland_Spring_9_FD_148637 | JGI IMG/M metagenome (GOLD analysis project Ga0206130, IMG submission 148637) | Pelagic subsurface seawater microbial communities from Kabeltonne, Helgoland, North Sea - Helgoland_Spring_Bloom_20160512_1 | ecosystem: Environmental > Aquatic > Marine > Epipelagic ...
TGCCAGCTGCGCACCGTGTCGTCGTCCAGAAACAGAACCTTTGCAATTTGGGAACATGACATCCCATCATCCAGCAGCAAAAGCGCATTCGCGCGCCGCGCAACCCCGTGATCCTCACGCTGACGCTTCACGCAAGATAGGAGTTCAAGGCGATCTGCAGTAGTGAGAAAATTCGGACAGATCATAAAAACATCTGAATCGCATTCGCTCAGCCCGTCAATACAAAAGTCGGATCATCAAGGACTCCAAGTCTATAAAAAAAATATCTTATGAAAATTTATCAAATACATACTTAAATCGATTGCAATGTCAAAATTGTTTTAGATGGAATATCCAGCTGCAAATATTTACTACATATACAGCCTGTCAGTTTTCTATGGTAGAGGGCTAGAATAATTGCTGTGAATTATCCGTTACTAATTACTTGTTTCTCGATGATGTATATCGTCTGAAACGGCAAAACACTCCGCAAAACCTATGCTCAATCCCTGGATCATCAGATATTCATTATCGCATCTCTCCCCAAAGCACCCTTGGAAAATCCAGCGCGCCGTTGCATCTTGCAATGTACCACCACCTTAATGTCCGACGATAGTCACGCCTTCGATTCCTTGAATTTTTTGAGGTTAACAATGGTGAGGTTGCTGCGGTTTATATGCATACCTTCATCGAAATTACAGCATAAACCGACTACCACTCATCGGCATGGATCGCTGAAATACCCCGCTTAAAATAAACACACTTTTTTGTACCGCCTTTGCCCGCCACACCCATATAAAGCTGGCCGATGGAGCGCTCAGCCGATGTTGAAAATATCCAAGCCAGAAAAAAGGTCCTGACATGCGACTTAGGCGTGTAATCGGTCCGCGGGGGTGGGCCACAGGACCGTACGTGCACACAGCAAAAAACAACCCCGTTTGGCATTAAGAGAGATACCTTTAACAATGAGCGCAATCTTACGGTCAGCTATGAACTCCTGGTATTGATCACAGAACGTGCTCCAGGTGGAGGGTTGTCCAGCGGCGCGCTTTTGAAGGCCCATGACCTAGTAAATGGCTAAACTGTTGACTGGGTGGCAGACCATTATATTGAGTATATTCAAATCCTATTTGGTTCGCACCATTTGTTTTTCGCCAAAGGCATTGCTGTCGAATCGACAGTTATTGGATCACAGCACAAAGCCGAATAACCAGCCGAGTTCGCTACAAATTTAGACACTCAGACGTAGGGTCAAAGAGTTGTATAAACCAATGACACTTTGAGGAACCTCTACTCCACGGACAGTTCTAGGCATAAAAATTTTTGCTACGTGCAGTGCTGGGATTTCTTGCTAATAGCATCATCCCAACCTATATGCCCTTCATGTTAGATAATCGCCCTACCCTTCCGCCTGAAATAGCACGCCGGCGCACATTTGCCATCATCAGTCATCCTGATGCAGGCAAAACCACTTTGACCGAAAAATTCCTACTCTATGGTGGCGCCATTCAGATGGCCGGTCAGGTGCGCGTAAAGGGAGAAGCCCGCAGAACGCGTTCAGATTTTATGAAAATGGAGCAAGAGCGCGGCATTTCTGTGTCGGCCTCTGCCATGTCTTTTGACTTTAAAAATTTCCGATTTAATTTGGTGGACACACCGGGTCACTCCGACTTCTCCGAAGACACCTACCGCACGCTCACCGCCGTCGATGCGGCTGTTATGGTGATAGATGGGGCAAAAGGTGTGGAGAGTCAGACTCGAAAACTGTTCGAAGTATGCCGGATGCGGGACCTTCCAATCCTAACCTTCTGTAATAAGATGGACAGAGAAAGTCGAGATACCTTTGATATAATTAATGAAATTCAAGAAAATCTAGCTATTGACGTAACGCCCGCGTCTTGGCCGATTGGTCGTGGCAGGGATTTTATTGGCACTTATGACATACTGCGTGACAAGCTGGAATTAATGGATCGCGCCGATCGTAACAAAATTTCAACCACAATTAAGATCAACGGATTGAAGGATCCGGCGCTTGAGCAACATGTGTCTGCAGATTTATTGGCTGTGTTTTTGGAGGAAATCGAGATGGCGAGAGAATTGCTGCCGAAGCTTGATAAGCAAGCTCTGCTCGATGGCACCATGACCCCTATCTGGTTTGGTTCCGCTATCAATTCCTTTGGGGTGCAAGAGCTAATGCAGGGGATTGCTGATTTTGGCCCTGAGCCACAGCCCCAGAAAGCCCAACCGCGCCATATAGCACCAGAAGAAACCAAAGTCGCAGGATTTGTGTTTAAGGTACAGGCCAATATGGATCCTAAGCACCGCGACCGCGTGGCCTTTGTGCGCCTCGCCTCCGGCCACTTCAAGCGCGGCATGAAACTGACTCATGTGCGCAGCAAAAAGCAAATGTCGATCTCTAACCCTGTCTTGTTTTTAGCCGCTGATCGCGAATTGGCCGAAGAAGCTTGGGCCGGGGATATCATCGGCATTCCAAACCATGGGCAGCTCCGCATTGGCGATACTTTGACCGAAGGAGAAACAATTCGCGTCACAGGTATCCCAAGTTTTGCACCTGAATTGCTGAAAACCGTACGTGCGGGTGATCCTTTAAAAGCCAAGCATTTGGAAAAAGCCCTGATGCAATTTGCCGAAGAAGGCGCGGCAAAAGTCTTTAAGCCCATGATTGGCTTTGGCTTTATCGTGGGCGTTGTGGGCCCGTTGCAATTTGAAGTTTTATCGAGTCGGATTGAGATGGAATATGGCCTACCGGTTAGGATGGAACCAAGCCAATTTACTTCTGCCCGCTGGGTAACAGGGGCTGAAGCAAAAACCGATGCCTTTTCTCAAAGCAACAAGCAACATATGGCCACAGATAATGACGGCGACATCGTATTTTTGACCCGCCTGCAATGGGACATTGATCGGGTCGCTCGAGATTATCCTGACGTAACGCTTACAGCCACGAAGGAAATGATGATTTAGCGGAAATTTTATGCGCAATGCAAATGTATTGAGCATCAAAGGCGGACCTCATAGGTCCCAAATGATGTGTCAGCATGCGGGTTTGACCTAAAGAAAATTACCTCCTATACGTTCTTGCGTTGGTATCTGGCCAACAAACTGATGGGCGCGGCTGACATGCGTCCGACACTTGCCGCGTAAAACATTTATGTCGGCGCATCTCATTGGACGTACATGATAAAATTTACTGATCTCAATCTGGACCCAAAAGTTCTACAGGCCATCGCAGACGCGGGCTACGAAACACCAACCCCGATTCAGGCGGGTGCAATACCCCCTGCTCTAGAAGGCAAAGATGTGTTGGGCATTGCGCAAACCGGGACCGGTAAAACTGCCAGCTTCACCCTGCCAATGATCACCTTGCTAAGCCGTGGCCGCGCGCGTGCCCGAATGCCGCGCAGCTTGGTGCTTTGCCCGACTCGGGAATTGGCGGCACAAGTGGCCGAAAATTTTGATACCTACACAAAATACAGTAAACTTACCAAAGCCCTGTTGATCGGTGGAGTGAGCTTCAAAGAACAAGACAAGCTGATCGACCGCGGTGTCGATGTGTTGATTGCTACCCCGGGCCGTTTGTTAGACCATGTGGAACGTGGCAAATTGCTGTTGACCGGTGTTCAGATCATGGTAGTTGATGAAGCTGACAGGATGCTCGACATGGGATTCATCCCAGACATCGAACGCATCTTTAAGCTGACCCCCTTTACCCGTCAGACGTTATTTTTCAGCGCCACAATGGCCCCCGAAATTGAACGTATCACCAACACCTTCCTATCGGCCCCGGCCAAGATTGAAGTTGCGCGCGCGGCTTCAACGTCTGAGGCCATCACCCAATCTGTGGTGATGTTCAAAGCCAGCCGCAAAGACCGTGAAGGCACCGAAAAACGCGCCCTGCTGCGCGGCATGATCGAAAGCGAAGCGGCTAAATGCACCAATGCTATCATTTTCTGTAACCGGAAGATGGATGTGGATGTTGTGGCCAAATCAATGCAGAAATATGGGCTTGATGCAGCGCCCATTCACGGCGATTTGGAGCAATCCAAGCGCATGGAAACATTGGACAACTTCCGCTCAGGCGTATTGCGCTTTCTGGTGGCCTCCGACGTAGCGGCCCGCGGGTTGGATGTGCCCAATGTGAGCCACGTGTTCAACTATGACGTGCCCAGCCATGCTGAAGACTATGTACACCGGATTGGCCGCACAGGTCGCGCAGGCAAGCTTGGCACCGCCATGATGATTTGCACACCGCGCGATGAAAAGAATTTCGCCGATATTGAACGCCTGGTTAAGATTGAAGTTCCGCGGATGGAACATGCGATGTCCGGCAGCAACCCAGTAGAAACTGCACCTGCGGCTGTAGTTTCTGAAAAACTAGTTGTGAAGCGCACACGTGGTGGGCGCAATAGGAAGCCAGAAGCTGAAAAAGTACGGCCGGTGGCAGAGCAGACCGCTGCCCCTGTCAAGATCGAAGTTGCGGCACCTGTTGTTGTGGCCCCAGTTGTCGGTGAACAGCCAAAGGTTGAGGCTCCCAAGCAAGAACGCGAGCAACCTTACAACCGTCGCGGTGGCCGCGGTCGCGACAACAACAACGGTAATCGCAACAATCGCGGTCCTGCCGTGCTCGCGGAAGGCATGCCCAATTTCATTGCGCAAAGCTTTACCGAGCGTTTGATTGCGGAAGGTAAAAATCCAAATGCCGAGGCCGACAGCCCAGAAGGCGACGAGATGCCTGATCCAACATTTGAGATCAAAGATATTGCTGTAGAGCAGGCATCAGCTGAGGCAGCTGATACTGTCGAAGTTTAAGGTCAACGTTAAAAATTAAGCCCTGCTCTTTCATTTGGAAAAGTGGGGCTTTTTTTATTGCTAATGCCGTCATAAAAAGCCCCTGCCATCAGCATATGTGAAGACAGGAGGAATTTTCGGTCCGTCAGCAGACCTTATGACAGGCGGCTGATCACCACCGTAACTTCAGGTTTTTTACCAATTTCAGATTGGGCTGAATGGCGGGTAATACGGCGCAGCTCATCTTCTAGCTTTTTATCATCACGCAGAGTTTTACGGCCTGCACGCATCATGAATTGGTTCAAATCTTCTTCCAACACTTCAGTCAAACCAGCGTGACTGTTGCCAATCTTTGGCAAACCTTTGATTTCACACCAAGGCTCACCCAAGGGTCCATCATCATCCAAGATCACGCTGACCATGATGTGACCGTTCAACGCCATGCGAATACGGTCGCGTATAACCCCATCCAAAGCCCCAATTTGAACTGATCCATCTATATACGTACGGCCCGTTTCAATAAACTCTTCGACTTTAGGCTTGTTACCCGACAGGTTGATCACCATGCCGTTCACAGCCACAACCGACGCTAAGCCTTTAGCCTTGCCCAAATTGGCATGCGCGCGCAGGTGACGGTGCTCACCGTGCATGGGAACCAAAATTTGGGGCTGCATCAAAGCATGCATGGCCTCAAGATCTGGACGGTTCGCGTGACCAGATACGTGATAGATACCGCTATCATCATCCACAACATCGACGCCAATCTCAGACAGCTGGTTGATGATCTTAATCACACCGCGCTCATTGCCTGGAATGGTTTTGGAGGAGAACAAGAACAGATCACCTTCTTTCAATTTATGCCCGCGGTATTTACCATTGGCCAATTGTGCAGAGGCCGCCCGACGTTCACCTTGGCTGCCTGTCACCAAGAACATCAGATTTCCGCGTGGGACATCCAAAGCTTGCTCAGGGCTGATCACTGGTGGAAAATCCGACAAAACCCCGGCTTCAAGTGAGGCTTCAATCATTTTATTCATAGCACGGCCCATCAAACAGATAGAACGCCCGGCTCTACGGCCCGCTTCGGCCAAGGTTTTAACCCGTGCCACATTGCTCGCAAACGTCGTCGCAATGACCAATTGATCGGCGGAGGCCACTAATTTGGTTATATTGTCACCTAGGGCCGATTCAGACCGTCCCGCGGCCAGGGCAAATACATTGGTACTGTCACAAACCAAAGCCTTCACACCTGGCTTGGCTATTTCACCCCAAAGCACAGGATCCCAGCCCTCTCCCACAAGCGGGGTTTTATCGAGCTTGAAATCTCCTGTGTGCACGATCCGGCCATCTGGCGTGTCGATCACCAAACCTGAGTTTTCAGGAATAGAGTGGCTGATTGGCAAAAAACCAACTTTGAACGGTCCGAGTTTCACCTGATCCGGCCAAGCTGCCATCACGGTCACAGCATTCGCTGCAACTCCGTGCTCTTCCAGCTTCCGTCTTGCGATATTGGCGGTAAAAGCCCGCGCATAGATCGGCGCGCCCAAATGTTTGAACGTATGTCCAACAGCGCCAACATGATCTTCATGGGCATGGGTGATAAACACCCCGTCAATCCGATCTTTGCGGGCTTCCAGCCAAGCAATATCGGGTATAATCAGATCTACTCCGGGCGAGCCATCCATATCTGGAAATGTGACCCCCAGATCAACGACGATCAATCGTTCTTTGTCACGTGGCCCGTAGCCATAGACATAACAGTTCATTCCCACCTCACCGGCGCCGCCGAGAGGGAGATACATTAAACGATTTTGGCTCATCAAATTTCCTTGTTGAATTGATGGATCACGGTCAAGCCGTGCATTGTCAGCTCATCTTCGAACGCATCGAACAGATGGGCTGATTGTTGAAACAGCGGCGCGAGGCCACCGGTTGAGATGACTTTCATCGGGCGTCCATGTTCAGCTTTGATACGATCACAGATCTCACGCACCAGCCCTACGTAGCCCCAGAAAACGCCTGATTGCATACAGGCAACTGTGTTGGTTCCAATCACCCTTTGCGGCTTGGAGATGTCTACATGCGGCAAGGCAGCCGCAGCTTGGTGCAAAGCTTCCAAGCTTAAATTTACGCCAGGTGCGATGCTGCCGCCGATATAGGCCCCATCACTGTCGACCACGTCAAAGGTTGTGGCCGTCCCAAAATCAACAATGATCAAATCGCCGCCAAACATGTCATGCCCCGCCACCGTATTGACCAAGCGATCCGGCCCCACGGCCGTGCCCGCATCGACACGCACCGCGATTGGCAGCAGGCAATCGGAGCGCCCTACAACCAAGGGGCGGGTGCCAAAATATTTATCCGCTAATACTCTGAGATTGAACACAACCCGCGGTACAGTTGACGAAATGACCATCTCATCAATCTCATTCTCGATGCAGTCAAGGGTCAAAAGTGTCTTCAACCAAACGTAATATTGGTCAGCAGTCCGCTTATGGGATGTGGCGATCCGCCAATTCGCAATGAATTGTTTACCGTCCCATATAGAGAAAACTGTATTTGTATTTCCGCAATCGATTGCGAGCAGCATAGCTTAAGCCTTAAAAATAGACGTCAGCGGCGGGTATGACCGTCTTACCGCTCGACGTCAACAGTAGCAGGTTTCCATCGTCGTCCAGCCCCTCAAAGCTGCCCTTATGCGTCTTTCGTGTAGTGCGGGCGGTGATCACTTGACCCAAACGTGCCGCATGGGCGGTCCATTCGGCACGAATCTCGGCAAATCCTTGCGTCACTAGCTTATGCTCAACCGCTGCAAACTCGGCAGCCAAAACCTCAAGAAAGGTTTCTATAGGTACCATCTGGCCTGTCACATCCGTCAAACCCACGGGCGCAAAGCTGGCGTAGGGCACATCCTTAGGCGTATGGCCCAGATTTACGCCGATTCCAATTGTCAGCCGGTCAACGTTTAATCCAGCGCCAGAGGATTCCAACAATATACCAGCAACCTTACCCCCCTGAAGCAGCACATCATTGGGCCATTTATGCGCCAGAAGATTGGGATCAACATAGGTCGCAAGCGCTCGGCGCAGCGCACAAGCCGCAACAAAAGATCGTTGAGCCGCCATCGCTGGAGGACAATTGGGTTGCATCACCAGGCTGGCAGCAAAAGCCCCTTGCCCACTGAGCCAAGACCGTCCCTGCCTGCCCCGCGCTTGGGTTTGCGCGCGAGCCAAAATCCAGTGCGGAAAACCCTCAGCCCCGTCATAGGACCGGGCCAGATCCATAGTGGAGCTAGCCCGGTCAACAATCGTAGCGCTCACGCTAAATGGTAGATTAATTTGCAAGGGAGTCCGCTGCAATTTGCGCCAAAGTCTCAATACCAAATAGGCTGAAGAACGTCCCGGCAATCATCAAAGCGGCTGAAATCACCAGGATGATATGCAATCTGCGCACTGGGTTTGCGTCCAACGGCTCACGCGCCTCACCAAAGTACATAAAATAGACGATACGGATATAGTAGAACGCACCAATCACCGACGCCACAACGCCTGCAACAGCCAACCACGCCATATTGGCCTCATAGGCCGCGCGCAGCACGTAAAACTTGCCAAAAAAGCCCACAAGAGGCGGAACACCAGCCATTGAGAACATCAAGGCAGCCACGCAAAGCGCCTTAAGAGGCTCTTTTTTGGAATACATATGCAGCGACGCAATATCGCTGACCGGGCGTCCGTCACGCTCCATCGTAAGAATGAAAGCAAACATACCTATATTCATCGTCACATAGATCGCCATATAGACCATCATCGCTTGCACACCAAATGCGGTGCCCGAGGCCAAACCCATAAGTGCAAAGCCCATATGTGCGATGGAGGAATAGGCCATCAGACGTTTGATGTCGCCTTGACCAATTGCAGCCACAGCACCCAAGAACATGGAGACTACGGATAGAACCGCCACAACCTGCTGCCATTCACCAATCACGCCACCAAAGGCGTCATGCACCACACGGGCAAACAAGCCCATGGCCGCCATCTTGGGCGCGGTGGCAAAAAATGCGGTGACGGGAGTTGGCGCGCCTTCATAAACGTCTGGCGCCCACATGTGAAACGGTGCGGCAGACACTTTGAACGCCATGCCAGAGATGACAAAGACCAATCCCAGCAACAGACCCATAGACAGATCACCGCCCTGTGTCGCTTGCATGATGCCCGCAAATTCCACGGTGCCGGCAAAGCCATAGACCAGCGATGCACCGTAAAGCAGCAGGCCGGAGGACAAGGCCCCCAACACGAAGTATTTCAAACCCGCTTCCGTGGATTTGGCGCTGTCACGACGGAAGGCGGCGATCACGTAGAGCGCCAAAGATTGCAACTCAAGGCCCATATACAGTGTCAACAGACTGCCCGCAGAGACCATCACCATCATGCCAACCACCGACAGGGCAACCAGTAATGGATATTCAAACTTCAACATATCATGTTTTGCGGCGTAATCTTGCCCCATCACCAGCACAGTTGCCGCCGACAGCAAAATCACAACCTTGGCAAAACGGGCAAAATTGTCATCCACAAACATCCCATTGAATGAGTTTGTGCCAGGCGCAGAACTCAAGCCGATAATAGCGGCCAGCAGCAAAAACACACCGCTAGTCAACCATATGGACAAAGCAGCATGTTTATCCTTGCCGCTGTAGACAAAAACAACCAAAGCCAGCATCGCATAGAGCGACAGAAAAACCTCAGGTCGAACAGTCGAAAAATCAGAAGCAATCATGTTCCAAATTCCCCTTTAGTGGGACACAGTTGGTGCAGCCGTGCTCACGATACCATGAGCGGCCACATTACTGTGATAGGTTTCGACCAAAGCCGCAACAGACGGCCCAATGATATCAAGTACAAGTGCAGGATAAACTCCTAACAGCAGGGTCATCACAACGAGAGGGGCGAAAATCATCTTCTCACGACGCCCCATATCTGTGATGGATTTCAAGCTCTCTTTAATCAGATCCCCCAAAACCACTCGGCGATAAAGCCAAAGCGCATATGCAGCGGACAAGATCACCCCCGAGGTCGCAAACATAGCCACCCAAGTGTTGACTTGAAAAATTCCCATCAGAGTCAGGAACTCACCCACGAACCCAGAGGTTCCCGGCAAGCCCACGTTGGCCATGGTGAAGAACAAGAAAATCAACGCATAGCTGGGCATCCGGTTAACCAAGCCGCCATAGGCGTCGATATCGCGCGTGTGCATCCGGTCATAAATGACCCCCACACAGAGGAACAATGCACCAGAGATAAAGCCGTGGCTAATCATCTGGAAGATAGCTCCATCCACACCTTGTTGGTTGGCCGCAAAAATACCCATGGTCACATATCCCATGTGCGCCACCGATGAATAGGCAATTAGCTTTTTCATGTCTTGTTGGGACAAAGCCACTAAGGAGGTATAGACAATAGCAATAGCGGAAAGCCAAAACACCAAGGGAGCCAACAGATTTGAGGCCACTGGGAACATTGGCAATGAAAAGCGCAGGAAGCCGTAACCGCCCATTTTCAACAAGATTGCCGCCAACACCACAGAGCCCGCAGTGGGGGCTTGAACGTGCGCATCAGGCAACCAAGTGTGTACGGGCCACATGGGCATTTTCACCGCAAAGGAGGCAAAAAAGGCTATCCACATCAACGTTTGCGCGCCACCTAGGATTTGGAATCCAAAGACATCCAGCGTTTCAGAGCCAAAGTTATGGGTCAGGAGCACAGCCATGTCAGTGGTGCCTGCATCCGCAAACATTGCCACCATCGCCACCAGCATCAAAACAGAGCCGAGGAAGGTATAAAGGAAAAATTTAAAAGAAGCATAAATCCGCGCTTTACCGCCCCAGATCCCGATAATCAGGAACATTGGGATCAAACCCGCTTCAAAGAACATGTAAAACAGCACCAGATCCAGCGCACAAAACACACCGATCATTAGAGTTTCGAGCACCAAAAAAGCGATCATATATTCTTTAAGACGGTGGCTCACATTCCACGAGGCAGCAATCACCAAAGGCATGGTGAAGGTCGTCAGCATCACGAACAAGACGCTGATGCCATCCACACCCATTTTATACTGCATGCCCAGCAACCAGCTATGTTCTTCTACAAACTGAAAGCCTGTATTGCTAGAATCAAACCCAAACAACACCATAAGCGAAGCCACAAAGGTAAAGACTGTAGCCGCAAGGGCCAAATATTTCACATTACGTTGAGAATCTTCACTGTCGCCACGCGACAGCAGCGCTAGAATGACAGCTGCAACAAGGGGAATGAAGGTGACTAGGCTAAGAAGATTACTCATTATTTACCTCCCACAATGGTCATCCAAGTGACCAAAACTGCGATACCTATGACCATGCCAAACGCATAGGTGAAGATATAACCAGATTGCATACGGCCAGCCCATTTTGTGAAGAAAGGGATAATCCCCATTGCCAATCCATTGATGCCACCATCAATGATTTTGCCATCACCTAATTTCCAAAAGGTGCGACCCAACCATTGTGCAGGTCGCACAAAAATCACATCGTAGATTTCGTCGAAATACCACTTGTTTAACAAAAAACGATACAGTACAGGATTGCTTTCCGCCACGCGCCGCGGCAGATCTAACTTAGTCATATAGAATAGCCAAGCCGTGATGAAGCCCAAAGCCATGGCAATGAAAGGTGAAACTTTCACCAGCCAATGCACGTGATGCGCATCATCCAAAACTGTATTGGCCGGCGACATGTAGATTGCCCCCTTACCCAACTTATCAAGAATCTTTTTAGGCTTATCGCTATGATCGGTTGTGGCATGCGACTCAGGCTCCGCCGTGCTCGCGGCATGCGCCGGCGCAATCAAAGAGAAGCCTACGTCTGCATGATCTGCGCCCTGTGTTTTGCTGTCTTCTACAATCCCGAAGAACACTTCAACCTTATGGCGATCGCCAAAAAATGGCTTGTAAAACAGCATGCCAGAGAAGATCGCGCCCACCGCCAAGACTGCAAGTGGCACCAGCATCACAGTGGGGCTTTCAAGCGCATGATCATGCGTGTGCTTATCGCCACGTGAGCTGCCAAAGAAGGTCATGAACATCAGGCGCCAGCTATAAAAGCTGGTAAACAAAGCCGCAATCACAAGCATCCAGAAGGCATAACCGCCCTTGGTGCCCGCATAGGCGCTCTCAATCACCGCATCCTTGGACAAAAAGCCTGCAAAGCCGTAATGGGTCAAAGGAATGCCCACACCGGTGATCGCCAAAGTGCCGATCATCATCGCCCAGAATGTGTAAGGCATTTTCTTGCGCAGATCGCCGTAGTTCCGCATATCCTGCTCATGATGCATGCCATGAATCACAGAGCCCGCCCCCAAGAACAACATGGCTTTGAAAAAAGCGTGGGTCAGAAGGTGAAACATCGCGACCGAATAGACACCCAAGCCCGCGGCCACAAACATATAGCCCAGCTGCGAACAGGTTGAATAAGCTATAACGCGTTTGATGTCGTTTTGAACCAGGCCCACTGTCGCTGCAAAAAATGCAGTTGACGCACCAAGAAACACAACAAAGCTCATCGTATCCGGTGCAAATTCCATAATAGGTGACATACGACAGACCAAGAAGACCCCGGCCGTTACCATTGTAGCCGCATGGATCAGCGCTGACACGGGCGTTGGGCCCTCCATCGCATCGGGCAACCAAGTGTGCAGGATCAACTGAGCAGATTTACCCATAGCTCCGACAAACAACAAAAACGCAATCAAATTGGCCGCATTCCAATCGCGCCAGAGAAAATGCAATTCCATCGCCGCCAGCTCAGGACCAATCAGGAAAATGTCATCAAACTTGATGCTATCGGCCACAAGATACAGCGAGAAGATCCCCAGCAAAAAACCAAAGTCCCCAACACGGTTGACCACAAAGGCCTTGATCGCTGCCGCACCCGCGCTTTGTTTGCGGATGTAAAAGCCAATCAATAGATAGGAGGCCACGCCAACCCCTTCCCAGCCAAAAAACAGCTGGAGCAGGTTATCAGAGGTCACCAGCATCAGCATGGCGAAGGTAAAGAAGGAAAGATAAGCAAAGAAGCGTGGGCGGTAGCTTTCGCTCTCACGGAAATGCTCATCATGGGCCATATAGCCAATGGAATAGAGATGCACCAAGGCGGAAACCGTGGTGATCACGATCAACATGATAGTCGTCAAGCGGTCAATCCGAATGGCCCAATCCGTGGACAAAGTTCCGCTTTCAATCCAACGCAGGATTTGAATGCTTTCGGTGTGACCGTCAAAGGTTAAAAACAACACCCAAGACAAAAGAGCCGAGAGAAACAGCAAGCCGGTGGTCAACACCTGCGCTGCTTTATCACCAATCACACCATGGCCGAAGCCTGCAATCAAAGCCCCCACCAAAGGAGCAAATAGAAGAATCGTTTCCATAACGCCTACCCTTTCATTACGTTGACGTCTTCAACGTCAATCGAGCCTTTGTTACGGAAGAAACATACCAAAATCGCTAGGCCAATCGCAGCCTCTGCAGCCGCCACGGTCAGAACGAAGAGAGTGAAGATTTGACCCACATAATCGTTCAGATAGGCTGAGAAGGCCACGAAGTTGATATTCACACTCAACAGCATCAATTCGATGCTCATCAGCAAAATGATGATGTTTTTGCGATTTAGAAACAGGCCAAAGATGCCAATCACAAACAGCGCCGCCGCAACGGTCAGATAATGTTCAAGTCCGATCATAGTCCCTGCCCCGGTTTAACGTCTTTGAGTTCCATCGCCTTCGCCGGATCACGCATCATCTGCGCCACCACGCCTTGGCGTTTGATGTCCACACGATGCCGCAGGGTCAGAACAATGGCCCCGATCATCGCCACCAGCAAAATCAAGCCAGACAGCTGAAAAATCAAAATATAGTCATCATAAATGATGGCGCCCAGCTCAGCTGTATTGGTGCCAGTGCCAATTTCTGCGGCGAGCCGGCCCTCATAACCTGTGGAATAATCCCACACACCAAAAGCGAACATCAACTGCATCAGCACGATCACACCGATCAGCAGGCCAAGTGGTAAATATTTAGCCATCTCAGCCTTGAGCTCGGCAAAATCTACATCCAGCATCATCACCACAAACAAGAACAAGACCGCGACCGCGCCCACATAGACGATGATCAACAGCATGGCGACAAATTCAGCGCCCAAAAGCACGAACAAACCTGCAGCTGATAAGAAAGCCAAAATCAGCCATAAGACCGAATGGACCGGGTTGCGTGACACGACCGTGAAAATGCCCCCGATCAACGTGGACATTGAAAATGCGTAAAACGCGAGTTCCGCGATACCCATTGTGTTTCCTTCCCCTATGCCGCTAGCGATATGGCGCGTCGAGTTCTAGATTGCGCGCAATCTCAGCTTCCCAACGGTCACCATTTTCTAGCAGTTTGGATTTGTCGTAAAAAAGTTCTTCGCGTGTCTCGGTCGAGAACTCGAAATTCGGACCTTCGACAATCGCATCTACTGGGCAGGCTTCTTGGCAGAAACCACAATAGATGCATTTGGTCATGTCGATGTCATAGCGGGTGGTGCGCCGGCTGCCATCATCGCGTGGTTCCGCATCGATGGTAATGGCCTGCGCGGGACAAATCGCCTCGCAAAGCTTACATGCAATGCACCGTTCTTCGCCGTTGGAATAACGCCGCAGCGCATGCTCCCCGCGAAATCTTGGGCTCAAGGGCCCCTTTTCATGCGGGTAGTTGAGCGTGGCCTTGGGCGCGATGAAATATTTCATGCCCAGTTTGAACGCGACCCAGAAATCCTGAAGTAAGAAGTATTTAACAGCGCGTGTATAATCAATATTTGCCATTGGTTTAGCCTCCCACCGTCCATCGGGCAAACAGCCCCCAGAACCAACCAAATTTCGCTGCAAAGGCCACAAAGACCACCCAAACCAAGGAGAATGGCAAAAAGACTTTCCAGCCCAAACGCATCAATTGGTCATAGCGGTACCGCGGCACAAGCGCCTTCACCATCGCGATCAAGAAAAAGAAAATCGCCATTTTGCCAACCATCCAAACCGGACCATCGGCAAGGAAGGGCAAAGGAGATGTCCAACCGCCAAAAAACAGCAAGGTTATCAAAGCACACATCAAGAAAATAGCGATATATTCACCCGCCATGAACAACAAGAACGGCGTCGAGGAATATTCAACCTGATAGCCCGCCACTAGTTCTGATTCCGCTTCGGGAAGATCGAAAGGAGGGCGATTTGTTTCAGCTAAAGCACTGATAAAAAATAAAAATACCATTGGGAAATGCGGGATGAAATACCAGTTAAAGAACCCAAGTTCGCCATTTTGAGCCGCCACAATATCCCCAAAATTCATAGACCCCGTGGAGATGATCACCCCGATAATAATCAAACCCATGGAAACTTCATAAGAAATCATTTGCGCCGCAGAACGCAGCGATCCCAAGAATGGATACTTCGAGTTGGACGCCCACCCCCCCATGATCACGCCGTAAACCTCGAGGGAGGACACCGCGAACACAAACAACAAAGCCACGTTAATATCTGCCAAAACCCAAGTGCTGTTGAACGGGATCACCGCCCAAGCCAGCATGGCCAGAACAAAAGAAACCAGAGGCGCAAGGATAAATACCGGACGATCGGCCCCAGCCGGAATCACGATCTCTTTGAAGATGTATTTCAGCGCATCGGCCACCGTTTGCAGCATGCCAAACAGGCCCACCACATTCGGACCCCGGCGCATCTGAACCGCAGCCCAGATTTTACGGTCGCCATAGACCAAAAACAGCAGGCTGATCATCACAAAACCCACAACCGCGAGGGTTTGGGCCAAAAGGATCACAGCGATCCCAAGGTTTGTTGAAAAGAATTCGTTCATACCTTCGGTATCCCTCGTTCCTTGTGGTCAGCCACAGTGACTTGCGCTTGAAAGGTTAACGGTCCAAATGACCCGCTTTTCGATTTGATGTAAACCGGTTCCTTGCGACAAATACTAGCCTCGCCGCTCAGGTTTATGCTCAAATTACACGCAATTTCTGCCACATCTGATAATGCGGCTTCATTCCTGCGTACATGGCCAAAAACAGGCCCCGATCTGCGCTCAGTTGTAATAGGCGAAAATCCCTGATCCATCGTCTTATTCAGCCACCATTGGAGCCGCAGCCCGCGCCTTGGCATTGGCCGACAGCTCTGCCATCAGTTCACTGGCCCGCGCAATTGGATTGCTAAGGTAGTAATCTAAAACCGCCGATCCAAAGTCACCCTTATCAAGCTTACCGCCCGTGACCGCAACCCAATCGTTGCTGGGTACTTGGTCGATTTGCGCAAAATGCGGCACCTCGATGAGCAAAGCCTGACGCAGTTGTGCCAATGAGTCGTAAGGCAAGGTAGCCACCAACTCTGCGGATAAGGCGCGCAGGATTGCCCAGTTTTCTTTGGCCTCGCCCGGCGCAAAGCCCGCACGTTGTGCCAATTGTGGCCGGCCTTCGGTATTCACAAACATACCATTTTCTTCAGTATAAGCAGCGCCCGGCAAGATCACATCCGCACGATGCGCACCACGATCACCATGGCTCCCTTGATAGATCACAAATGCACCCACAGCGATGTCCATTTCATCGGACCCAAGATTGTATACCACATCCGCCCCCGCAACAGCGGCATCAACTCCGCCTTCGGTGGTGCAGCCTAAATCCAGCGCGCCAACGCGTGAGGCCGCGGAATGAAGAACCAGCAGCTTGCTTTCGGTTTTGTTGCAAAGGTCCATAACAGCGGCCAAAACCGCCGCGCCATCTTCACCCTGTAGCGCCGCCTGCCCCACTACAACCAAGGAGGGAATCGTCAGAACTTCGGTAAACTTTTGCTTCACCAAGGCCTGCAAATCAGCGCGGCCGTTGCCCATATGTGTATATTCGTAGGTCAGATCAACAGTCTTACCGATAAGGCCAATGTTGGCACCCCTGCTCCAAGCCTTGCGAATTCGCGCGTTCAAAACCGGCGCTTCCACTTTTGGGTTTGTGCCAATCAGATAGATCATTTTGGCAGATTCGATGTCTTCCACCGTGGCCGTACCAACGTAACCGCTGCGATTACCCGCAGGCAGCTTCGCACCATCTGTGCGGCATTCTAACGTACCACCCAATCCGGTTACCAATTGCTTCAAGGCAAATGCGGCTTCAACTGAAACCAAGTCACCAATCAGGCCTGCAACCTTTTTGCCAGCCATAGCCGATGCCGCTTTTTCAAGCGCTTCGGGCCATGTGGCTGGACGCAGCTTCCCAGATTCGCGGATGTAAGGTCGGTCCAACCTTTGGCGACTCAGACCATCCCATACAAAGCGGGATTTATCAGCCAGCCATTCTTCATTCACACCATCATGATTGCGCGGTAAAAACCGCATCACTTCACGACCTTTGGTGTCAACACGTATGTTGGATCCAAGCGCATCCATCACATCAATTGAATCTGTCTTGCTCAGCTCCCAAGGCCGCGCCGTAAAGGCATAAGGCTTGGACACCAATGCCCCAACAGGACACAGATCAATAATATTGCCTTGTAGATTGCTATCCAAAGTTTGCCCCAAATAGCTCGTAATTTCAGAGTCTTCGCCACGACCCGTCTGGCCCATTTGAGTGAGGCCAGCCACTTCCGAGGTGAACCTTACGCAGCGTGTGCAAGAGATGCACCGTGTCATATGGGTTTCGACCAATGGGCCAAGATCCAAATCTTCGGTGGCGCGTTTTGGTTCTCTGAACCGGCTGAAATCTACGCCGTAGGCCATGGCTTGATCTTGTAGGTCACATTCCCCACCCTGATCGCAAATTGGGCAATCTAACGGGTGGTTGATGAGCAGAAATTCCATCACACCCTCACGGGCTTTTTTGACCATTGGAGAATTGGTTTTCACAACCGGCAACTGTCCCTCAGGACCCGGGCGCAAATCGCGCACCTGCATGGCACAGGAGGCTGCGGGCTTGGGCGGGCCGCCAACCACTTCAACCAAACACATCCGGCAATTGCCCGCGATGGTCAGTCGTTCGTGATAACAAAACCGTGGCACCTCAATCCCAACCTGTTCACAGGCCTGGATCAGCGTCATTGCGCCGTCTACTTCGACCTCTTGATCGTCGATGATGATTTTACGCAGGTCAGACATATTTACTTCGCTTTCAGCAATTTTCCGATTGCAGAGCCTGTCTGAATTTCAGCAAGCCCCACGGTGCAATAGGTCGCAGGTTGGTAGGGCAAAGCCCCAATGGTGGTCAAACGAGCTTGAGCAAGGCTTAAAACCCGGTCTTTTTCGTCAGTGTCGTTGATAAACGCTTTAATTTCAGAGCCGTCATAGCCCAAAGCCCGTGCTTGGCTTTCGAGAGACTTCAAAAAGATGAAGGCCTCAATAAACCGAGCCAATATCTCAGGACAGGAAGTGCGGATAGTATCAGCCATGCTAATCGCAATCAGACCCTCGTTGATTTCAATTTCCTGATCTAAGCCCTCTTTAGCCATGCCCTGAGACGGCAGCAGACTGACGACAAAAAGCAAAGCTTTAATCGATGCCACTGCGCGGATACAATATGGGTTGGTCAAAATCATCTCTTACTCCGCCGCAAATCCGCGTTGCGGCTTGCACTTATGCGCAATCCGTTCTTCGATGTCACCTCTAAAATGCCGGATCAAACCTTGGATCGGCCAAGCCGCTGCATCGCCAAGGGCACAGATAGTGTGGCCTTCAACTTGTTTGGTCACATCAAGCAGCATGTCAATTTCTTCCGGATCCGCATCGCCTGTCACCAAACGTTCCATCACCCGCATCATCCAGCCAGTGCCTTCACGGCAAGGTGTACATTGACCACAGCTTTCGTGCTTGTAAAACTTCGCCAAGCGCCAAATGGCTTTGACTACATCGGTCGATTGATCCATCACAATCACAGCCGCAGTGCCGAGGCCCGAGCTTTGCGCGCGCAACCAGTCAAAATCCATAATCGCATCTTTGCGCATCACTGAACCGGGCAACATTGGAACCGATGACCCGCCCGGGATCACAGCTTTCAGATTGTCCCAGCCACCACGAATGCCGCCACAATGTTTGTCGATCAACTCATCAAAGGTGATCGACATTTCTTCTTCAACCACACAGGGGTGGTTCACATGGCCAGAAATCGCAAATAATTTGGTGCCTGTATTGTTTGGACGTCCAAACCCAGAAAACCAATCACCACCACACCTTAGGATAGTGGGCACAACGGCGATTGATTCCACATTGTTCACAGTGGTGGGGCAGCCATACAAGCCAGCGCCCGCTGGAAACGGCGGTTTCATCCGCGGCATGCCTTTTTTGCCTTCAAGGCTTTCCAGCAAGGCTGTCTCTTCACCACAAATGTAGGCGCCTGCCCCGTGGTGCAGGTAAATATTAAAATCCCAACCAGATTTGGCGGCATTTTTACCAACCAAACCGGCATCATAGGCTTCATCAATCGCCGCCTGAAGCGCTTCACGTTCACGAATATACTCACCACGAATATAGATGTAGCAGGAATTTGCGTTCATCGCGAAGGAGGCAATCAAACAGCCTTCAATCAAAGTATGCGGATCATGGCGCATGATCTCACGGTCTTTGCAGGTGCCGGGCTCTGACTCATCGGCGTTGATCACAAGATATGACGGGCGACCGTCGCTTTCCTTTGGCATGAAAGACCATTTCAAACCGGTTGGAAAGCCAGCGCCGCCACGCCCGCGCAGGCCGGATTTTTTCATCTCATCGATGATCCATTCCCGGCCCTTTTTGATAAGAGCAGCCGTGCCATCCCAATGGCCCCGCGCCTTTGCGCCTTTTAAGGTGCGTTCATGCATCCCATAAAGATTTGTAAAGATACGATCTTGATCTTTTAGCATGTCAGTTAGCCTTTGTCTGAATCGCGGCGCGTGCGCCAAATTTGAAAAGTCACCAACAGTGACCAAACCATTGCGGCCATCACGGCCAAATCCAACAACAACATATAACGGCTGGAAATATTCAACTCCACTGCCGCCCATTGCATGCCCAGCCAGACCAACATGGATCCCGCAATCACCAGACTCGCATTGCGGCCCTTCTTTGTTTGGATATGATCGTGTTGCGTGGGCATTCTGTGTTAGATCCTTTGTGTTTCATCGGCACCGCTTCAGCGGCTGTGTTTTCTATGCGTCTTTTTTAACCAGTTTGGCTTTGGCTTTAGGTTTGCCCTTTGGTTTGGTCGCTTTGCCAAGCCAAGGAGTAAACAAAGGCACTTCGGTGCCGTCAATCCGCTTGACCGTATCGCCCAAGTCTACTGCCAATTGAACCGAAGCGTTATAGGTGGCTTTGCCAGCATCATAGTCTGTCAAGCTGGTCAAACCGCCCGCTGGCTCAGCGGCATAGCGGCCGCTTTGTGATCCCGGCGTTGGCACTTTGCCTGCGGCCAGATCATCAATCAGCGCTGAGAATTTCTCGGCAGTAAGATCTTCATAGTAATCTTTGCCTATCTGCACCATCGGCGCGTTGGCACAGGCACCAAGGCACTCAACCTCTTCCCAGCTGAACATCCCATTTTTAGAGATGGCATGCGGTTTGGCTGCAATTTTATCTTGGCAGACCGAAATCAAATCCTCCGCGCCGCAAATCATACAAGTGGTGGTGCCACAAATCTGGAAATGCGCCAATTGACCCACTGGCTGAAGCTGAAACATGAAGTAGAAAGTCGCAACTTCCAAAACCCGAATATAAGCCATGCCGAGCATATCGGCGACCGCTTCCAAAGCCGGACGCGACAACCAGCCCTCTTGCTCCTGAGCACGCCACAACAGCGGGATCACAGCACTAGCCTGACGGCCTTCCGGGAATTTAGTCATTTGAGCTTCGGCCCAGGCCTGATTGGCGGGCGTGAAAGCGAAAGACGCGGGTTGGTCTGCATGTAAACGACGAAGCATATATGGCCCCTGTGATTTAAGCGTTCAAAGACGCAAAAAGGATTTCAGATTTACCAGCTGTGAAGGTCATCTGTCGATCTCTCCGAACACGACATCCATCGTGCCAATGATTGCGGCCACATCTGCGAGCTGGTGACCCTTGCAAAGGTGATCCATCGCCTGCAGGTGCAAAAATCCCGGTGCACGGATTTTCGTGCGGTAGGGTTTGTTGGAGCCATCTGCCACAAGGTAAACGCCAAATTCGCCTTTGGGCGCTTCAACGGACGCGTAAACCTCACCAGCCGGTACGTGAAAGCCCTCAGTATAGAGCTTAAAGTGATGAATCAGCGCTTCCATAGACTGCTTCATCTCACCACGTTTTGGTGGACTCAACTTGCCACGGGTCATAACTTCGCCCGGAGTTTCGCGCAGCTTGCCGATACATTGTTTGATAATGGACACAGATTGGCGCATTTCTTCCATCCGGCAAAGATAACGATCATAGCAATCACCGTTTTTACCCACAGGAATTTGAAACTCGAACTCATCATAGCATTCATAGGGCTGTGAACGGCGCAGATCCCAAGCAAATCCCGAGCCCCGGACCATAACGCCGCTAAAGCCAAACTTCTGGATATCATCTTCGGTGACCACACCAATATCGGCGTTGCGCTGTTTGAAAATCCTATTTTCAGTCAGAATAGTGTTAATATCGTTCAAAACAACTGGGAAAGTATGCGCCCACTCTTCGATATCATCCACCAAACGGTCTGGCAGATCCTGATGGACCCCACCCGGACGAAAATAGGCCGCGTGCAGACGCGCGCCGCAGGCCCGCTCATAAAAAATCATCAGCTTTTCGCGCTCTTCAAAGCCCCAAGTCAGCGGTGTCATAGCGCCCACATCCATGGCCTGAGTAGTCACGTTCAACAGGTGGTTCAATACCCGACCAATCTCTGAGTACAATACCCTGATCAGGCTGGCGCGCCGTGGAACAGCAGTCCCTGTCAGCTTTTCAATCGCCAGACACCAAGCATGTTCTTGGTTCATTGGCGCCACATAATCCAGTCGATCAAAATATGGCAGGTTTTGCAGGTAGGTCCGGCTTTCCATCAGCTTCTCAGTGCCGCGGTGCAACAGACCAATATGCGGGTCACAACGTTCTACGATCTCTCCGTCCAACTCCAACACCAGCCTCAACACACCATGCGCTGCCGGGTGCTGTGGCCCAAAGTTGATATTGAAATTACGAATTTTTTGCTCACTTGTCAAAGCGTCGTCAAAATTGGAGCCGTCCATTATGCACCACCTTCTTGGCTATAATAATAGCCATTTATGTTTTGTTTGATCACGCTAAAATCTCCCAATTTTTTTTGTAAAGCCTCTGGCAAGCTTCCGAAATGTTCGGCAAAAAAGTCGTGTTGTGTTTTCAAAAATTGCAACCCGTAGCCACGCAGCGCCTCTAGAAAAGGCGCAAGCAGGTGCACATGTGCGGACTTCGCTTTCGCTGGACTAGTGGCAGTGACACCCAAAAATCGACACATCGCAGCTAATCGCCGCCCACAAGTTAAGTTCTCCGCGAACTCGCAGTAGAAATCAGTCCGGTTAAATACCGCATCAAAGCGCTTGATATTAGTCTTATAATCGCCACGCTTCACAGTATGCGCCTCAGCATTGTCAAAAAGAATAGGCTCAAGAATACCTTGGCAGAGGACCACAAAGTCTTGACCTTCGCTCAGGGTGCGTTTGACGTGCATTGTGACATGCGACCAAAGACGTTCCATAGGATCACGCATCAAAAGCAGAATTTTCAGAGGTATCTGCAGCTGTGCCAAACGCTCAATTTGAGTAGTAGCCAAAAAGCTGTAGGTCAGCGTCACATCCAGAAGCGCCGGCTCATCGGTGTGCCCTGCGTGCCTATAGTTAAAATATGCACTGTTCGCGATCCGGTACCCTGGCAACACCGCCATAAGCGCCGTCATATCGTCAATCTTGCGGCCCAATGCCAACACTGCACTAACGTTACGAGCCGTTTCAGCCTCAACAAATTGGGCGTCACAGTCGATAATTGAGGCAGAAATAGCCGTCAATTGTAACTTTAGTTTATAAAAATAAATATTTGAAAAATAGTAATATTCTTTTAGAGAAAACACGAGGCATTCCTGATGATCCAGCAAATAGCGATACGGCCGAGACGTTCCCGCCTTGGTCGCCCCAACAAATATCAAAAGGTTGGTATCAGCCATATTTTAGCCCTTGGCCTCATCGGTTTTTTCATCACCAGGAAGCACGTATTTAGCCCCCTCCCATGGTGACATGAAATCAAACTGCCGGTATTCTTGGACCAGAGACACAGGTTCGTAAACCACCCGCTTTTCGGCCTCGTCATAGCGCAACTCAGTATAGCCAGTAGTCGGGAAATCCTTACGAAGCGGATGACCACGAAAGCCATAATCCGTCAATAAACGCCGCAAATCAGGGTGACCAGTGAACAAAATGCCGAACATGTCAAAAATTTCACGCTCAAACCAATTGGCTGATGGGTGCACTTCATTGATTGACGCAACAAAGTCTACCTCACGGACCGACATGCGCAGGCGCACACGGTGGTTTTCGTACATGCTCAACAGATGATAGACCACTTCGAAGCGTTTTTCGCGTCCAGGGTAATCCACCGCCGTGATATCCACCAAACTTGAAAAACGGCAGCTTCGATCCGATTTCAAAAACTCAATCAACCCCACGATATTTGAAGGGACCACATTAATGTTCAACTCATCAAAGCTTACATCATAAGCCAAAACACAATCAGGCCGTTTAGCCGCAATCAGGGCGCCCAGTTCTTGCATTGCCTGCGTCATTTCAAAACTTTCCTAGCGCCAGAAGATAAGCCCGATTTGGACACATCTTGCGGCTGCAGCGCGATCAACGCGAACCATTCACGCTCGAGCGCTTGATCCACAAACAAAGAGCAGCGCGCATCGGAATGTTTGCCCAACACTCCAACCGTCATTAACGGCCCACCACTCTCTAACGATACAACTGAACCAAGTTTATTAGTCATGGTTTACCTCACAATTGTTCCAGTTCTGCGAATTTTGCGCTGGAGTTGCAAAATACCGTAAAGGAGTGCTTCCGCTGTCGGCGGACACCCGGGCACATAGACATCAACCGGAACAATTCGGTCACATCCGCGGACCACAGAGTAGCTATAATGATAATAGCCGCCGCCATTGGCACAGGAGCCCATCGAGATCACGTAGCGCGGTTCTGGCATTTGGTCATAAACCTTGCGCAGTGCAGGAGCCATTTTATTGGTCAAAGTGCCCGCTACAATCATCAAATCCGATTGCCGGGGACTGGCCCGCGGCGCGGTGCCAAAACGTTCAAGGTCATAGCGCGGGGTTGATGCATGCATCATCTCCACAGCGCAACAGGCCAGACCAAAGGTCATCCAGTGCAAACTGCCAGTACGGGCCCAATTGATGATGTCTTCTGTCGACGTAACCAGAAAGCCTTTGTCCTGCAACTCACGGTTCAGGTCTTGGGTTGCCACGTCGCGGTCAACACCAGCGGTATTCGCCCCTGCCATTATTCCCATTCCAAGGCTCCCTTTTTCCATTCGTAAGCGAACCCAATGGTCAGCACCGCAAGAAAAACCATCATCGACCAAAAGCCCAGCATGCTTATATCTTTGAAGGCTACCGCCCAGGGGAACAAAAATGCGATCTCAAGATCAAAGATAATAAACAAGATTGCAACCAAATAGAAGCGCACATCAAACTTCATCCGCGCATCGTCAAAAGGGTTAAAGCCACATTCATAGGCCGACACTTTTTCCGGATCTGGATTTCGAACGGCGAGCACTGCAGCTGCCAGCAGCAACACAATGCCCAATCCAATAGCCACAGCTAGCAGCATCAAAATCGGTAGGTAATCCTGTGCAATATTTTCCACGTGGCCTCCTTGCTTGCGCCTTCTTTGGCACATCTAGGAGCATCTACTACGCCTCACACCCTAAAGGGTCAACGCCCCGATTACGCATTCGTAGTCCGTGACTAGGAAATTTTATCCACTCTCTGGGATCAAATAGCCCAAGGGGGGGGGGCTTTGGCGAAAAAGGCTGCAATGCCCTGCCCTGCCTCGTCACCTTCCCATTGGGTCACAAGGGCAGAAATTGTCATTTCAATTGTCTGTGAGTCGATCTTGGGGCCCAAGGCGCGCACCAAAGATTTTGCCGCAGCAACCGCGCCCGGCGCACAGTTCAAATAGGGTTCAACTTCTGCCGCAACGGCCACATCAAGCCTGTCTTGCGGTACCACAAATGCCAAAAGACCAATCTTTTCAGCTTCTTGAGCTGAAAAATGGCGGGATGACATAAACACACGGCGCGCAGAGGCCTCTCCCATGCGTGCAATCACATAAGGGCCAATCGTGGCAGGAATCAAGCCAAGCTTGGTTTCCGTCAGCCCCATCAAAGCCCCTTCAACACCAACTGCCACATCGCAGATTGACGCCAATCCAACACCACCGCCAAAGGAATTTCCGTGAATGCGTCCGATCACCGGTTGTGGTAGGGTATTCCAAGCCTGCAGCATCATAGCCAAGGCCCGCGCTGCAGCCGCGCGGGTTGCCGCATCTGCTATTATTTGCGCCTGCATCCACTTCAGGTCACCACCCGCACAAAAGCTCTGGCCGCGGGCCGCCAGCACAACCACCCGCACATCGCTGTGACGCAGCTCCACGGCCATTGCAGTCAGCTCAGCAATCATCTGCTCAGACATGGCATTGTGCTTGTTAGGACGGTTCAACCAAACAGTACAGACGCCACGCCCATCGGTTTCACTGTGTACTGTGTCAAACTGCATGCCTTAACGCCCTACTATCTTACGCGCCAATTGCGCCACATCCGCCAACGCCGCGCGGTCTGGCACGCCCAAAATATCATAGCCCTGCGCGATCAGATGATCATAGACCTTTTCAGTGTCAACATTGCCCTTGGCCCCCGGCGCATAGGGACAGCCCCCCAACCCGGCAATCGAGGCATCAAAGATCCGTAAACCATACTCAAGCGACACATCAATATTTTCCAAGGCTCGGCCAGCCGTATCGTGATAATGACCCGCCAACAGGTCTGCAGGCACCACCTGCACCACCGCCTCAAGCATTTTGGACACCTGTTCCGGATGCGCAGTACCAATCGTATCGCCCAAAGAGACTTCATCGCAACCAGCCCGATGGAGCATTTTCGCCAAACGCGCAACTTCGGAGGGATTAACCACCCCATCATAGGGGCATTCTGTCACGCAAGATATATACCCGCGTAATTTGATAGCGCCCGAAGTGTTTTTTTTAAACTCGGTGATCAAGGCCTGCACCCGCTCCACCGCTCCAGCCAAAGATATATTCGTATTGGCCCGATTAAAGCCCTCTGTTGCGGCGATAAATACGCAGATGCCTTGAACTGGGGTTTGCAGAGCGTCCTGCAAACCCCGCGTATTGGGGGCCAGAGCATAGAGCTCTGCCAAACCCGGCGTTGTGCCAGTTACAACCGCCGCACAGTCGACCATTTGGGGCACCCATTTTGGGCTAACGAAACTGGCGCACTCAATTCTTGGAAGGCCCGTGCGCGCCAAAGCCTCAGTCAAAGCAATCTTATCAGCCAAGGCAATAAACACCTGCTCATTTTGTAAGCCGTCACGGGGCCCAACTTCAAAAATTTCAACTATTTTGGACATCATTCACACTGATCAGACGGTATAATCACAGCCATCACCTGCCCCGCATCCACTTGTGTATTTTCTTGGACTGTCAACTGCTGTACTTGGCCTGCCTTCGCGGAACGCAAAGTATGCTGCATCTTCATCGCCTCCAGCACTACAATAGGATCCCCCTGCACAACCTCTTGGCCATTGCTGACAAAAACCTGTTTCACCAAGCCCGGCATCGGCGCAACGAGTGCCCCATCGTTTTCAACCAAAGCAGTGCGATCCAGCGGGTCGAGACACTCAAACACAAATGTTTGCGCCGAGAATACATAGGCTTTGCGCGCGGCAAAAATCGCTGTGGTCTGTGGCGACCCTACAACGCACCATCCTTTGGCGCCCCGCAGTAAAGACACAGTTTCCGCCTCAACCACGACTGAAGCATGCAGGCCATTTAGGCTTACTTGAAGACGTTTTGTCTCGTCTTGGCATGTCAAGATCATCTGCTGGCGCAGCGGTATGAACAGAGTGAACCCCTGCAAAGCCGACTCAGGACCGGGCGCAGGCAGGTCCATCGCGGCAAGGGCTGCTAAGGCCCAGTCCTCGGGGCTTGGGGTCAGCACGTCAGTCAAGCTCGACAAATCGCGGCCAATAAGGCCAGTGTCAAAATGACCCGCCACGAATTCAGGATGCTGCAACAGGGCTATCAAGAAATCGCGGTTGGTTTTGACACCGGCGATTTGCGTCAATCTCAACCCGCCCAGCAGGCGCTGCAAAGCGGTGGCGCGATCTGGCCCGGTGGCGATCAGCTTGGCGATCATCGGATCATAAAATGGGCTAACCACACCGCCGGTTTTAACACCAGTATCCACCCGCAGCCCCGGCCCAAAGACCAATTGATGTAGCGTCCCGATTGAGGGCAGAAATTCCACCTGTGGATCTTCCGCGTAGAGGCGTACCTCAATGGAATGCCCCCGCGTAAAAATCTCAGATTGCTGTTTTGGCAATAGCTCACCGGCGGCCACGCGCAGCTGCCAAGCCACCAAGTCCAGTCCCAGAATTTCTTCGGTGACAGGATGTTCGACCTGCAACCTTGTGTTCATTTCCATGAAAAAAAAACTTTCGGCGGTCAAAGGTCCGCTGCCGTCGACAATGAATTCTACCGTGCCAGCACTGCTATACCCAATAGCCTCTGCCGCCCGCACCGCAGCACGGCCCATCGCGTCACGCACCGCATCCGGCATATGGGGCGCAGGCGCCTCTTCCACAACTTTTTGATGGCGGCGCTGCAAGGAGCAATCGCGCTCGTAAAGATGCACCGAGGTTTCGCCATCTCCAAAAACTTGTATTTCAATGTGGCGGGGGTTTGATATGAACTTCTCCACCAACACGTGGTCATTGCCAAAGGCGTTGCGGGCTTCAGATTGCGCTGAGGCCAAATGCGCCGCAAAGTCATGGGCCTGCTCAACCAAGCGCATACCCTTACCACCGCCGCCAGCCACCGCTTTGATCAACACGGGGTAGCCAATGTCCTGCGCTGCCTGCTGCAACACATCCAGAGACTGATCCGCCTCATGATAGCCCGGTACAACTGGCACATTTGCCGCCTGCATCAAAACCTTGGCCGAATCCTTTAAACCCATTGCCCGAATGGCGGAGGGCGGAGGCCCGACCCAGATCAAGCCCGCATCGATCACCGCCTGCGCAAACTCAGGGTCTTCGGACAAAAAACCATAGCCCGGGTGAATGGAATCCGCACCGCGTGCCCGGCCCGCAGCGATAATATCCCCGCCACGGAGGTAGCTCTCCTCTGGCGTATTGCCACCCAAATACACCACATCATCACAGGCCAAAACATGCATGGCCTGCGCATCCGCGTCAGAGGTAATAGCAACGGTTTCAATGTCCATCTCTGCAGCTGTGCGCGCAATACGGCAAGCAATTTCGCCGCGGTTGGCAATCAGCAGCTTACGGATCATTTCAGCTCACTTTCAGCACGGTAACTGCGGTAGCGACGGCGAAATATGAAATTAGGGCGATCCCCCTCAAACATATAAAAGCACAGACCCACAGTCACCAAAGCGTTTATCAGATCATAATATTGCGCCGGGCTGATGGTAACGACCCCATAACCAGTTGCCTGACTGAAAAACCGAATGAGAAAGATCATCGGCACAAAAAGAGCCGCCAAATAAGCCAGACGGTTGCGGACAATCAAACCTGCCCCAGTGACAAACAAGACCAAACCATAGGCCAAACGTGGTAAGAATGTGCTGCTGCCCAGCACAATTTCCAGCCCACCGACACACACAAACCAAAGGCATATGAGCCAAATAACAAAGCCAAAATGGCCCTTCGCATGGCCGCGCACCTGCGCCTCGCTCACATAGACCCAATGACGGCCAAAGCTGTCCGGTTGGGTAAGAGTTGTATCAGATTCATTGTTCATCATTACATCCTAAAGACGCCAAATTTTGTTTCTTCAATTGGGGAGTTCAACGCCGCACGTAGCGACAAAGCTAAAACTTTTCTGCTGTCACGCGGATCAATCACCCCATCATCCCAAAGCCGCGCACTGGCGTAAAGCGGATCAGATTGGATTTCGAACATATCCAATGTCGGCTGCTTAAACGTTGCCTCTTGCGAAGCACTCCAGCTGTCTCCGGCGCGTTCAATGGTGTCACGTTTGACCGTGGCCAAAACCCCCGCAGCCTGTGGCCCGCCCATCACTGCTGTGCGCGATGTCGGCCATGTCCACAGAAAACGCGGCTGAAAGGCACGGCCCGCCATGCCGTAGTTGCCCGCCCCATAGCTGCCTCCCACAATCATTGTGATTTTGGGCACAGAGGTACAGGCCACAGCCGTCACCATCTTGGCGCCGTGGCGTGCAATACCTTCATTTTCGTATTTCTGGCCAACCATAAAGCCAGTGATGTTTTGCAAGAAAATCAACGGCGTTTTGCGTTGACTGCACAGCTCTATAAAATGTGCACCCTTTTGGGCAGCCTCAGAGAACAACACCCCGTTGTTAGCCACGATGCCCACAGCCATGCCCTCAATATGGGCAAAGCCTGTGACCAATGTGGTGCCAAACAGGGCTTTAAATTCATCAAACTTGCCGCCGTCCACCACCCGCGAGATCACCTCACGAATATCATAGGGGGTGGTGAGGTCAGCCGGGATCACGTCAAACAGATCCTCCATGTCTGAAGCCGCTACAGAAGCTCCTCGAGTTGGTTGAGCCACAGCCGACTGCAAATGCCGCACCGCTTCGCGCGCTAAAGCCAACGCATGCGCGTCATCCTCGGCCAAATAATCTGCAACGCCAGACAATCGCGTGTGCACATCAGCGCCGCCCAAATCTTCAGCCGTGACAATCTCGCCGGTGGCCGCTTTGACCAAAGGCGGGCCCGCGAGAAAGATCGTGCCTTGCTTTTTGACGATGATCGAGACATCCGCCATGGCCGGCACATAGGCCCCACCCGCGGTGCAAGACCCCATGACCACAGCAATTTGCGCGATACCTTTGGCGGACATCTGTGCTTGATTGTAAAAAATACGTCCAAAGTGGTCCCGGTCGGGAAAGACTTCGTCTTGATTGGGTAAATTGGCCCCGCCACTGTCGACAAGCGACACCACTGGCAAATTGCAATCTTGCGCAATTTCTTGAGCGCGCAGGTGTTTTTTAACGGTCAAAGGGTAATAGGTCCCGCCCTTCACAGTGGCATCATTGCAGATGACCATAACATCGCGGCCATGCACCTGACCGATGCCCGCAATTAGTCCGGCGCAGGGCGCAGCACCGTCATACATGCCATGCGCCGCTGTGGCACCTATTTCGAGAAAGGAGCTGCCCGGATCAAAGAGGTTGGCCACACGGTCTCGCGGCAACATCTTGCCTCGCCCCTCATGACGTGCTCGTGATTTCTCACCGCCCCCCTGTGCCGCCGCAAAAGCCGCCTGTTGCACACGCTTTAGTGCTGCAAGATGGGCTGCGCGTGGCGGAGCGGTATTATTATGGGAGAATTTCGGATCATGCATCGTAGCCGCCCCCTAGTCTTTCAATACGCAGTAGTCAGCCGTGGAACGACCTTCCAAACAGGCAGCATACTCACCGCTAAGTCCTGCAAGTTCAGTAATTTGGCAGCCCAATTGCTTGGCCGCCAAGGCAGAATTATCAGCTGCGTCTTCAACGGTTTGGCATTTTTGCGAAACATAATTGATCCAACCACTTAAAATTTCTGTTAAATCTTCAGCGGATTTCAAGGTGATCGCGTCGGTCACATCAGTTTGCAACAGCTGCATGCTGGCAGTCCAATCCTCTCGCTGCACCTGCAAACAGGCCACATGGGTCTCAGACCCAACCTCATCCGTCACGCAGGGTGCAAAAATCAAACCCAAACATTGGTTCCAACTTGTGCTGGTTCCCATGTTCTCAAGACAGGCCATAGCGTTGATATGCTCTTGTGGGAGGCTACTTTGCGCCTGTGCCATCCCGCCAAACGTGCAAAGCGCCGCAGCAATCATCAATTTTTTCATAACATTTTCCCCATCAATTCACGGCCGACCAGCATACGTCGTATCTCGCTGGTACCAGCGCCAATTTCCATAAGTTTTGCATCCCGAAACAATCTCGCCACAGGGGCATCATTCAAAAAGCCAGCTCCGCCCAAAGATTGAACGGCCTGATGCGCCTGCTTCATGGCCTCTTCACTCGCGTAAAGGCAACAGGCCGCAGCGTCTTGGCGGGTTACTTCTCCGCGATCACAGGCTTTGGCCACCTCATAAACATAGGCGCGCGCCGAATTCATCGCTGCGTACATGTCGGCGATCTTGCCCTGCATCAGCTGGAAGTTTCCAATGGGTTGTCCAAATTGCTTGCGCTCAGCCACATAGGGCATCACCTCATCCAAACAGGCCGCCATAATGCCCAGACCAATTCCAGCCAGCACCACACGTTCATAATCCAAGCCAGACATCAAAACCTTGGCGCCCGCCCCCGCTTGCAGCAATACGTTCTCAAACGGCACTTCTACATTATCAAAAATCAGCTCAGCCGTATTCGAGCCGCGCATCCCAAGCTTGTCAAAATGTGCGCTGGTGGAAAATCCAACCATGTCGCGCTCAATCAAAAAAGCGGTCAATCCACGAGATCCAGCTTCAGGCTCAGTCTTGGCATAAACCACCAAAACATCCGCATCAGGGCCATTGGTGATCCAAAACTTATTTCCATTCAAACGGTAATAGCCATTGCGCTTTTCCGCGCGCAAACTCATCGAGATCACATCCGAGCCAGCCCCGGCCTCACTCATGGCCAGCGCGCCCACATGATCACCCGAGACCAATTTAGGCAAATATTTCTCTTTTTGCTCCTGGGTGCCGTTCAATCGAATCTGATTGACGCAGAGATTGGAATGCGCGCCGTAGGACAGGCTCACACTGGCCGAAGCCCGTGCAATCTCTTCAATCACAACCGTATGAGCCAAATACCCTAGGCCAACGCCGCCAAACTCTTCCTCAACGGTTACCCCCAAAACCCCAATATCGCCCATAGATTTCCACAAATGGTCCGGGAATTTATTGCTGCGATCCACCTCAGCGGCCAGAGGCTTGATCTGATCCTGCGCAAAGCGGTGCACATGCTCTTGCAGGGTGTGAATATCTTCACCGAGGTCAAAACGCATTGAGGCTGTGAACATGATGACTCCAATTATTGAACGCTTGTTCAATTTATGCAAATTTGCGGGAACTTGTCTAGTCTTTGCGTGCGTTGAGCGCTGCTATGCTGGATTTTACCCAGAAGCCGCAAACGCCAAGGTCACTTCCTCGCCTATAATTCGGGCCACCATCACGCAGTCTTCCAGCGAGAACGTCAACGGTAAACGCATATCGATAATACTATGCAACACTCGATCACTGGAAGGCATCGGGCTGCTGGGCGCATAGGTCCAACTGTCGTATCGGCTGGTAAAGCCAACGGGTTCAACCGCGCCAAACCATTTCAGCTCAACACCACGCGCCAAACACCGCGCCACCATATCCCGGATCGCGTCGCCTGACCAGTCGAGCAGCAAAAATTGATAGGAGGTGGCCACAAATTTCTCTTGTTGCGGCCGCTTCACCCGGGTCAAACCCGCCACCTGCCCCAAGGCCCTATCCACCACGTGATAGCGATCATTCCAAGCTTGGCATTGGCTGTCCAACCGGCGCAGTTGTGGGCGCAAAATTGCAGCGCGCAGATTATCCATGCGCCCGGAGATATTTGGTGTCACCAACCGGACCGCTTCAAAAGCCCCAGGTGGTGGGCCCGCACGGTGTTTGGCATAGATCATATAACTGCCCGACCAAGTATCCCCCATTTTGCCCCCATGGTATAGGCACAATCCTCAATGACCAATAGGTTGTGGGCCTGGGCCAATTGCATCAAGGCATTCATATCCACAATATGGCCGCGCATGTGCGACAGCATCTACACATTCGCTTGACCAGCTTTGGCGGCCAAATCCTCTAGGTCAATCACCAAACCGTCAGTCACCCCCACAAAGACCGGCACCGCACCGACAGAGGCAATCGCCCCCGGTACGGGCGCCAGTGTAAAGGCATTGATCAGAACTTTATCACCGGGCTTCACCCCAACTGCGCGCAGGGCCGTGGCCAAAGCATGGCCGACAGAGGCCATTGCAAGGCAATATCTCGCGCCCATTTGCGCGGAAAATTCCAGCTCCAGCATAACGGTTTCCGCCATCTCACCCTCGGCCTCATTATAGTGGTGCGACCACCCATGTTTCAGCACGGCCAGAGCGGCGGCAATCGCCTCGTCAGGTATGGGTTCTTGCCGGGTGAAATTGCCATCGAATATATCAGTGATAAAGACGACGTTTGGTCCTCGCTCTGGCAAAGTCAATGGCTTAGAACTGGAATGTCGCAAACAGATAAGAATTTGCCCACAACTGGCGCAATTTGACGACACTAGGAGGACAGCAGATGCCCAAAGGTCTAGATATTTTAGAAACCATCGCTTAACTAAGCTGGGAGGATCTTCCAAATGAGGTGCGCCAGCAAAGCAAACTCTGCCTGCTAGATCTGATTGGTGTGGCCGCAGGCGGGACCACCACGCGACTGTCAAAGATTGCGCGCGACTATGCGGTGCTGGACATGAGCGGGCCTTTACCATTGATTTTTGACGGGCGCGGCGGGTCTGTTGCAGGTGTGGCAATGGCGGGCGGCATGACCATTGACGCGCTCGATGCGTATGATGGGTTCAACCCGGCCAAAGGCCATGCAGGCTGTGGGATCTTACCTGCAATTTACGCTGTGGCGCAGGAGGTCGGCAGCCTCTCTGGCCGGGACTTATTGCTCGCCCTGACATTGGGCTATGAGCTAGCCTGTCGTACCGCTTTGGCACAGCACACCACCAGCCCTGATTACCATACTTCGGGTGCTTGGGTGGCGGTCGCGGTGGCCGGGGTGGCCGCACGTATAATGGGGTTGAACCACACTCAAACGGCCCATGCGATGGGTATTGCCGAATACCATGGGCCGCGCAGTCAAATGATGCGCTGCATCGACCATCCCACCATGGTCAAAGATGGCTCAGGCTGAGGTGCTATGTGTGGGGTCTCGGCCGCGCGAATGGCCAAGGCGGGTTTTACTGGCGCCCCTGCCCTCACACTGCAAACAGAGCATTGGCAAGATCTTGGCGTTGACTGGCTCATCTTGCAGAAATATTTCAAACCTTACCCCGTCTGCCGTTGGGCGCAGGGGCCGATTGCGGCGGTTCTCGACTTGAAAGCCCGTCACAAATTTTCAAGTCAAAACGTCGCAGGCCTGCATATTGTCTCTTTCCATGAAGCGGTGCGGCTCGGTCAGAAAAACGCCATAACCACTGAAGAGGCGCAATATTCCACCTTATTTCCCTGCGCTTTGGCCTTAGTACACGGTACGGTAATGCCACAGCATGTGGCCGATGAGGCTTTGGGGGATCCCGAGGTGCAGAGACTTTCAGCGGTGCTGAGCATGGACGAGGATAATTACGCCAACCGCCTATTTCCGCTTCAACGCATGGCGCGCGCCGAGATCACGCTCCACGCAGGTGACATTCTAAAATCAGGCTGGTTTGAGCCAAAATGGGATGCAGCAACCCCCCCCACACAGGGCGAATTGGAAGAAAAATTCCATGCCTATGCGGGGCCTGTCTTGGGTCAGGCGCGCAGCGATGCCCTGCACCTGGCAGTCATGTCGTTGGACAAAACCAAGGCACAGCCGCTGTTTGACCTATTGTCTCAGCCGATCAGCCGAGCCACCAACTTAGGCAGATCCGCAAAGTCATGAAGCAGCGCCGCCGGATCCAAAGCGGCCATATCACGGCCGCCCGGGCCAAAGGTCACAAGCACCGAAGGCACATCGGCATTCGCAGCGGTGGTGCGGTCTGTTAGGGTGTCACCAATCAAGCAAACCCGGCCGCGATCCCCACCCGCACGGTCGACCGCCTCCCAAAGGGGCGCCGGATCAGGTTTGCACACCGGCAAGGTATCAGCCCCCACCAAAGCATCAAAGGCCTCCGTCGCCCCAAGCGCTGCCAACAGCTGCACTGCCAGGCCTTCTGACTTATTGGTGCAAATTGAGACCACATATCCGGCCTGTCTTAGGTTGGCGACCGCAGCCAAAGCGCCAGGATAAAACTCCGTCAACGTGGCGATGTCGGTGGCATAGGCCTGTAACAAGACCGGGTATTGTCGGTCCACCTCGGCCATATCCTGCCAACCGGCCCGCTCAAATCCAGTCGCCAGCATGGCACGGGCACCTCGCAGCGCAATGCCGCTGTCAGCTGGCGCATGCAGCAAATCATCCAAGCCCAAACCCCGGAAACAAGCATTGGCAGCTTTCAGCAAATCACCGCTGGTGTCGGCAAGCGTGCCATCGAGATCAAAAACCACACAGGGTTTGAGCATATTATCGCCTCTTTTGTTACGTATCGATGTAATTCGCCAAACTGTGCAAAACCGCTTGTCGAATTCCCCTATACCCTTAAAAGGACTTAATCGTTTAATAAAGGACTTAGATCCCTCTTATGAGTATTGCTCTTGTCATCTTAGCTGCAGGAAAAGGCACGCGGATGCAGTCTGATTTGCCCAAAGTTCTGCATGAAATCGCCGGGGTCCCTATGTTGGTTCACACCATGGTTGCAGGCCAATCTTTGGATCCAGAACGCTGCATAATCATAGTAGGCCATGGCGCCGATTCGGTGCGAGACGTGGTTCAAAATCACAACTCGGACGCAGAATTCATCCTTCAGACAGAACAATTGGGCACCGGCCATGCTGTTGATCAGGCCCGTGACACTTTGGCGGGGTTCACAGGAAATGTCATCGTTCTGTATGGAGATTCTCCCCTCATTCAGGCCGAGACTTTGAAAACATTGAACGCCAGTCTCTCCCACTCGGCGGTCACAGTGCTTGGATTTGAGGCCAAAGATCCCGGTCGTTACGGTCGCATAATCACGAATGATGACAATTTAAAGCGTATTGTTGAATTTAAAGACGCCTCTGATGCGGAAAAATCCATGAACCTGTGCAACAGTGGCGTGATGGCCGTCGCCGCACCACTTTTGTTTGAATTACTTAGTGAAATCGATAATGAAAATGCTTCTGGCGAGTATTACCTCACCGATATTGTGGCCAAAGCCGTGGCACACGGTGCGGTTTGCAAAGTTGTGCGATGTACAGAATCAGAAACCCTTGGCGTCAATAGCCGGACGGATCTGGCGCAAGTTGAATATGAGTTTCAATCCCAACGCCGGGCTGAGGCTTTGAAAAATGCCGTCACCATGCCTGCTCCTGAAACTGTGTACTTCTCCTTTGATACCTATATTGGCCGCGATGCAATTGTGGAGCAAAATGTAGTGTTTGGCCCTGGTGTCACCGTAGAATCAGGCGCGCGCATTCGCGCTTTTTCACATCTGGAAGGGGCGCATGTCTCCCGTGGCTGCGTCGTGGGTCCCTATGCCCGCCTGCGCCCCGGTGCAGAATTGGCAGAAGATGTGAAGATTGGGAATTTTGTCGAGATTAAGGCGAGCCTTCTGGCCGAAGGGGCTAAAGTGAACCACCTATCCTATATTGGCGATGCCACCATCGGCGCGCGTGCCAATATCGGCGCGGGCACAGTGACCTGCAACTATGACGGGGTGATGAAACATCACACAAGCATCGGGGAAGATGCTTTTATTGGCTCAAATACCATGCTGGTGGCTCCCGTCTCTGTGGGACAAGAAGCCATGACAGCGAGCGGATCAGTGATTGTGCGAGATGTGCCCGCTGGCGATCTGGCTATTGGACGGGCCAAGCAAGAAAACAAAACTTGGTTGGCCGTAAAATTGATGAAAAAATTACGTGCCATCAAGGACGCGAAGAAGGGATAGCAGCATGTGTGGAATAGTCGGCGTCTTAGGACAACACCAAGCAGCTCCCATTTTGGTTGAGGCGCTGAAGCGTCTGGAGTATCGTGGCTATGACAGTGCAGGCATTGCCACAATCAACAATGGTAAACTTGAGAGCCGACGCGCGGTTGGGAAATTGGTGAACCTGTCAGATCTTTTGGTTCATGAGCCGCTTGCTGGCAAGTCTGGCATCGGCCACACCCGCTGGGCCACCCATGGCGTGCCCTCCACCAAAAACGCTCATCCACATCAAGCCGGGTCCGTAGCCGTCGTTCACAATGGTATTGTTGAAAACTTCAGAGAGCTGCGCGAAGAATTGGCGCAATTGGGTATTCCTTATAAGACCGATACCGACACTGAAACAGTAGCACTTTTGGCGCAATATCATTTGTCGCAGGGCGATAGCCCAAGGGTTGCAGCACAAAAAACAGTCGTCCGCTTAGAAGGCGCCTTTGCTCTGGCCTTTCTCTTTCACGGTGAAGAAGACCTGATGATCGCCGCCCGCAAAGGCTCACCTCTGGCCATTGGCCACGGGGATGGCGAAATGTATGTGGGTTCAGACGCCATCGCCTTGGCGCCTCTGACAGATCGTATCACCTATCTGGATGAGGGAGATTTTGCCGTTCTCACGCGGAAATCAATGGAAATCACCGATAAAAACGGCGTACTGGCCAATCGGGAAACCCGCACAATCGCCATAGATTCCGCACGTGTTGATAAAGCTGGCTATAAGCACTTCATGGCCAAAGAAATTGCCGAACAACCTTCAGTGCTCAAGAACACGCTGCAAAACTACATAATCGCGGATGGCACCAATATTGAATTGCCCGCCAATGATATTGATCTGGCATCCATCGAACGGCTGACCATGGTAGCCTGTGGAACTGCATTTTACGCGGCTTTAACAGCGAAATATTGGTTTGAGAAGATCGCCCGCGTACCGGTGGAAGTGGATGTCGCCTCAGAATTTCGCTACCGCGAGCCTCCCGTTGCCCCCGGCACCAGCGCCCTGTTTGTCAGCCAATCTGGCGAAACCGCAGATACTTTGGCCGCCCTGCGCTATATGACCTCGCAAAATGCCACAATTATATCGGTGGTCAATGTGCCCGAAAGCTCCATCGCGCGGGAAAGTGACTTGGTTTTGCCACTGCATGCCGGTGTTGAGATTGGCGTTGCCTCCACCAAAGCCTTCACAGCACAGCTCACCGTTCTAGCCCTGCTCGCCATAAAAGTTGCCTATGCCAAGGGCGTAATCTCCGAGGCGCAGTATAGAGAGTATATCTCCGATATAAACCGCATCCCGGGACTGGTGAGCCAAGCTTTAGGCATAGACACAGCCGTGCAAAAAGTGGCCCGCAAATTGGCCACCGCACAGGACGTGATTTTCCTTGGTCGCGGCGCAATGTATCCCATCGCCATGGAAGGCGCACTTAAACTGAAAGAAATTAGCTATATACATGCTGAAGGGTACCCTTCTGGAGAGCTAAAACATGGCCCAATTGCCTTGATCGATAAAAAAATCCCTGTGGTGGTTTTGGCGCCAATGGATTCATTGTTCGAAAAATCCGTCTCCAATATGCAGGAGGTTATGGCGCGGTCAGGCAAGGTTTTGCTACTGTCGTGCCAAAATGGGCTTAATGCAGCATCCGATGGCACATGGTCCACATTGACCATGCCTGCCACACCTGAACTGATTGCACCAATCCTATACGCGATCCCGGCACAGCTCTTAGCCTACCACACTGCCATGGCAAAAGGCACGGATGCGGATCAGCCGCGCAATTTGGCAAAATCAGTCACAGTGGAATAAAACACGCCTGAGTAAACTATAGCGACGTAATAGGGTGGACGTTTGAGCCAGTTTGATACATTCATGGCCATCGGTAAGACCGCAGGGGGTGGATAAATCCCCTCTGATCCAGGCCGCGCCAAATCAACTCTATAAGGCTTAAAAATATGCTGATCGAAGATGCAATCGTTGCGCTGCAAATCCACGAAGTACCGGGTAAAGCCATTGAGATGCGCGCCTACCACAAGGTTGACCGCTCTTATTGGGGCTTAACTAACCCTGTTTTAGACGATCAAGCCCGCCTGTGGCGCCAAGAGCTGCCGCTCGATGAGCGCCTGCAATTGGCTTCAGAACTGTGGGACAGTAACGCCCATGAAGCACGGATTTGTGCGACCAAGCTTTTGATGAAAGCCCGCATTCGCCCAGATGATCACGCAGCTTGGACGCTGATCAAAACGTGGTTGGATGAAGTGGATTGTCCTGCGATTTCAGATCATTTTTGCTTAGCCGGTCATCGCCGGTTGACCTCTAATCCGTCACGGATCTACGAGGTTGAAGCTTGGACACAAAGCCAACATATGTGGACCCGGCGTGCCGCGTTGACGATCACGTTGCCTTGGACCAAACACCGTAATCCTAAACCTGAAAATTTGGCCATTCGCGAACAGGTTCTCGATTGGGCGGCAAGCCTTGCGGAAGATCAAAACACATCCATTCAAAAGGCTGTGGCCACTTGGGTTTTTGAACTGTCGCGCAAAGACCCTGAGCGTGCAGCGGCATTTTTGACGGAAAACGGCCCTAAAATGCGCAATTTTGCCCGCAAAGACGCAGGCCGTTTGCTACCACAAAATATTACTCCCGCGGCGTAAGCTGTAGCCAAATAACATTTTGGAGCGCACAGTAAGATGTGCCGTAACCACCCCATTGGCACCGCCTGCCTAAGATTGGGTCTTTGATCTAAGACGCGTGTTTAATGACGTCATTAGCGACGTCTTTTATGCGGGGTGTGCGATGCGGGGCGAAATTCTTGGGGTGGAGCGGCGGCGCTTCTGGCATGACGACGACAAGCTCGAGATTGTCATGTCGGTTGGTGTCGGCGGGGCGAGCGTGACCCAGGTGGCGCAGCGTCATGAGATTAGGCGGCAACAAATTTATGCGTGGCGGCATGACCTGAAGAAGAAAGTGCTTTGGTCGCCTGGCGCTGGGGCTCTTTTCTATCCAGTGGATATTCCGATCATGGCTGGGGCTCCGGTGCCGCATCGCCCTGCCACCCAAACGCCGCCACCGACCGCAGTTGAGTTGTGCTTGCGGGGTGGTCGTTGTTTGCATTTTGACAGCACAATGGACCTGGTCGCGCTGACGGCGCTGATCCGCGCGGTTGAAATCGCGTGATAGGTCCTGGCACTGGTCTTCGCGTGTATCTGGCCTGCGGCGTGACGGATATGCGCAAGGGGATCGCGGGGTTGGCGGCGCTTGCGCAGGATGTGCTGCGGCAAAAACCCGCCAGTGGTGCCGTGTTTGCATTCCGGGGGCGACGCGGGGATCGGATCAAGCTGCTGTATTGGGATGGCCAGGGATTTTGCCTCTATTACAAGGTGCTTGAACGTGGCCGTTTCCCTTGGCCAAACGCCCAAGATGGGGCGGTGCGGATGACGTCAGCGCAGCTTGCGATGCTCTGGGAGGGGATCGACTGGCGGCGTCCTGATTGGGGCACGCCGCCCGCGCGTGTGGGGTGATTTTATTGCTGTTTATGTTATATTTATATGGTGCTTTGACCTGATATTTGGTAGTCAGACGCATGTCGAAACTTGCTGAAAACCTCCCCAATGACCCCGCTGTATTGAAGGCGATGATTGCCGCATTGCAGGCTGAGAACGCCAAGATGGCAGTCACGCTGCGGGTCCACGATCAGTTGGTCCAAACCCTTCGCCTGCGGATTGCCAAGTTGCAGAAACTGGCCTTTGGCAAATCATCGGAAAAGATTGAGCGCGAGATTGAACAGTTGGAACTGGCGCTGGAAGATCTGCTGGTTGCGGTGGCCGAGGAAGATGACGCACCCATCGACGAAGGGCAAAGTGAACCGTCGCCAGAGAAGCCTTCTGCACCCGTTTTGCGCCGCCGCCCGCGTGTCTCGGATGCAACGCTGCGCGAGCGCCGTGAGCTTGATCCTGGCACCTGCTGCCCTGACTGTGGCGGTGATTTACGTGTCGTGGGCGAGGATGTCAGC
>Ga0206130_10001114_pt1 | contig 40850 bp, 14 predicted proteins | sample Helgoland_Spring_9_FD_148637 | JGI IMG/M metagenome (GOLD analysis project Ga0206130, IMG submission 148637) | Pelagic subsurface seawater microbial communities from Kabeltonne, Helgoland, North Sea - Helgoland_Spring_Bloom_20160512_1 | ecosystem: Environmental > Aquatic > Marine > Epipelagic ...
AATATTTAAAAAAAAAAGAAAATAAAAAAGAATATAAAAAAAAAATTTGATAAAAAATAATAATATTTATATTTAAAAAAAAAAAAAAAAACAATGGTAAAATTAAGAAGTGGTTATATATATTTAGATGTTAAATCATTTAATGATACTATAAAAAGATTACATACTATAGTAAAAAAAAAAAATTTATTTTTAGAATTTCAAAAAAGGTTCAAAAATGATGTTAATGAAATTATTTATTTGGATAAAAAATTAAATATAAAAAAAGGTAAAAGAGGCGGAAATTATTTTGATCATAATGGAACAAAATTATATTTAACTGAAAAATCATTTTACAAGATTAATAATATAAGACTTAATATACTCGAAAATATATGGTTAAAAGTATCAAATATACTAGTATTATTTAAGCAATTTGTTAAAATTAATTATATAAAATATAATGGAAATTGTTTAATTTGCTATGATAAAATAAATAAAGATGAGACATTAAATGTTTGTATATCGGAGAAAAATATTAAGCATATTTTTCATGAATATTGTTTTAAAGAAAGTCTAAAATATTTTTCAAATTATCATCCATTAAATACAGATACAGATACAGATAGATTGAAGAGTTGTCCTTATTGTAATAAAAAAACAATAGATAAATATAAAATATATATTTGTAAATAAATTTATTAATATTAAATAGATTATAGAATGATTTAAAAAAATTTGATTAACATAAACAATTACTTAAACATATATAAATATTATCAATCAATGAGTGATTCTGATAAATACTACAATATTCTTGGTGTTTCAAAATCTGCAAGCGATAATGAAATTAAAAAAGCATATAAAAAATGTGCTATAAAATGGCATCCTGATAAATGGGGAACAAATACTGAAGAGGCTAGAGCTAATGCAGAAGAAAAATTTAAAGAATGCGCCTCAGCTTACGAAATTTTAGGAGATAGTAAAAAAAGAGAGATATATGATAAATTTGGTGAAGATGGTCTTAGAGGTCATGCTCAATCAGGTGGAGATGCTTTTGATATATTTGAAAGATTTTTTGGAGGAGGAATGGAGGGTGGAATGCCTTTTAGTGGAATGCCATTTGGCGGGATGGGTGGATTTCCTGGAATGTCATTTGGTGGAAATAGGGGTCCTATGAAAAAAGATAAAAAGATACAAATATTATTAACATATGCAGATATAATGAACGGTGGTACTAAGATAATTACAAATAAAAGAAAAATTATTCAAAACAAAAATAATATAAAAAAATGTGCTCATTGTGATGGAAAAGGACAAAAAATAAATATAGTAAGAATGGGACCTGGTATGGTAAGTCAATCAGTAGAAGTTTGTAGAAATTGTGAAGGTACTGGAAAAAATGTAGATTATCTTATCGTAGAAGAAAAATTAGAAATTGTAATAGAAAAAGGAACAAAAAAAGGAGATCATATCAAATTATCTAATAAAGGTGATGAAATGCCTGATGGTAATTTAACAGGAGATTTAATAATAATTTTTGATGAAGAAACATCTAATATATTACAAAAACAAAATAATAATTTAGTATATTTAAAGAAAATATTATTGTCAGAAGCCCTAGGAAACTTAGAATTTAAGTTCGATCATCCTAATGGTAAAAGCATTATAATTCAAAGTAATAACGTAATAAAACCTGATGATATTAAAGTAGTAAAAGGTCTTGGATTTCCATCAAAAAATAGCGTAAAATATGGTGATTTTATAATAAAGTTTCATATAATATTTCCAGATTATATTGATGATGTGAAACAGGATTTGATCAATAAATTATTGCCTAAAAGAAATAAATTAAAAGATATAGAAAAAGAAAATCTAAGTACATATACTCTTGAGGAATTTTCTAATAAATCAAATAATTATGATAGTGATGAGGATTTACGAGGAGAAGAAAATGGAGTTCAATGTGCTCAACAATAATTAGTTAATTAGTTAAATGTATTAATAATAAATATTAAATTTTTTTTATTCATTTAAGTAATATTTGAATAATTCTATTTTTATTTAAAATAATGATTAGCATTAATAATAAATGCTGACTATAGAAAAAATTATAGAAAATATATATGATAATTTAATAAATAACGATGAAGGAAAAGTAGCTGATTATATACCTCAACTCAGTAAAGTTAATCCAGATTTATTTGGAATATCAGTATGTACAGTAGATGGTAATATGTATAATATAGGGGATACTTCCGAATTTTTTTGTTTACAATCATTATCAAAACCATTATCTTATTGTATAGCCAGGCAATTTCATGATTCAGATTATGTACATTCACACGTTGGTCATGAACCAAGTGGAAGATCATTTAATGCATTTGAATTAAATAATAATAAAATACCACATAATCCACTAATAAATGCTGGAGCAATAATGATTGCATCTTTAATATTACCAGAAGAAGAACCATCAACTAGATTTGAAACAGTAAATATGTACTATCAAAAGTTATGTGGTAATTTAGAAAGAGTTGGTTTTGATAATAGTGTATATTTATCAGAACAGCATCATGCTGATAGAAATATTTCTTTAGCATATTATATGAGAGAAAGTAATGCTTTTGAATCTAATGTAGGACCTAAGCAAATTGAAGAACATTTGAATTTATATTTTCAATCTTGTTCTGTTACCATTAATTCCAAAATGGGTTCAATTATTGCGGCAACTTTAGCTAATAGTGGAGTATGTCCTACCACAAATGAAAAAATATTTGATGATGATATAACAAGAGATTGCTTATCCTTGATGTATATGTGTGGAATGTATGATTATAGTGGGCAATTCGCATTTGAAGTAGGTTTACCAGCTAAATCAGGTGTCAGTGGAGGATTATTATTAGTAGTACCTAACAAAATGGGAATATGTATTTGGTCTCCAAAATTAGATCCTATGGGTAATTCAGTGAGAGGAGTTAAATTTTCAAAAGAATTTATTAAAAATTATCCAGAAAATTTACATATTTTTCATACCATTACTAATAAAGATTTAAACAATTGTTCTCCAGAAGTTCTACAACAACGAATGATTAGTGCTTGTGCTAACGATGATTTGGATATTGTAAAACTATTAATTACAAAACATAATCAAAATCCTGATAATGGAGATTATGATCAAAGAACACCTCTTCATTTAGCTTGCAGCGAAGGAAACATTAATATTGTAAAATATCTATTAGAAAATGGTGTAAATCCAAAACCTAAAGATAGATGGGGAAATACTCCTATTCATGAAATTAAATTAATTTTAAATTCAAAAAAAAAAAAAAATATCAACACCAATACATACTTAGAAATTAAAGATTTATTAGAAAATGACGGTGATAAATCCAGTGAGGTATCTGATATTATAAATTAAATATTTATTTTAATATATATTAAAATATATATTTAAAGAATATAATAATATTTAAAGATTCTTTTTAAGTAAAAAAATTTGAAAAGAAACTTTAAGAATAATTATATATATTAATCATAATCTAATATGAATGAATTAGGCATTGATGATATATCTAAATATTTGATCCATGTATTTCATGATCATTCTAAAAAAATGTTATCCGATATATCCCAAAAATATAGTATAAATAAAGAAGAATTATTTTCTAATTATTTAAATTCTGATTTACTTAAAAATAATACTTGTAATGTAAAAAAAAAAAAAAAAAAAAAAAAAATTATATCTAATTGCTCTCAAACCTTATGTATGGCCAGAAAACAAGACGGTAATCAATGTACAAGACGTAGGAAAGATAACATAGAATTTTGTGGAAAACATTTAAATAATCGAAAATATGGAAGAATTGACGATCACTCCAATATTCTTGATAAATTAGCTGAAGATGATAATTATATTATGACATGGATCGAAGAATTTCAAGGTAAAGAATATTTAGTTGATAGTAACAACATAATTTATACTAAAGATGTTACGTCTCCAATGATTATTGGGAAAAAAGTTACTGAAGGAATTATGGAATCAATCGATTAAACATACTTTCATTCTTAGTTTGATTTAATCAATATTATTAGATATATGAAGTATTGTATCTTTTATATCATATGTATATGGTACAAAATTATCTTTTTGAAATTCAGGATCCAACATTATTTTTTTTGAATTTATATCTTTTTTTTCTTTTTTAAAAAGTAAACTCTTATCTATTTCTTTACTACAATCTAAATTTATATTTTTTTCATTATAATTATGAAATCTCTTCATAAAATATATACTATCTAATATAAAAATTAGTATAATATAGTTTCCTGAATATTTATATACTATACTATATATTGTAAATGATATTAATACAATTTTATTAAAATTTTTATTATTATCAATATTTAAAAATTTACTCCCTATATTTAATAACATTATATTAAATATATATAAACAATTTATTTATATTAATATGCACATTCTACTATTTTTTCAAATTTGGTTATATCTGTATTATTTTTTATTTCATATTTTATACCTGAATTAATAAAATCATATATAGCTTTTGTTTTTGAAATCTTTAAATCACAATATTTACTATCATTTTTTAATATTATATACTTACTATCACTTTCTATATCTTTACAAATATCATATCTATTATTTTTTAGATAATTTAGTGATTCACCAATACAAATTGATAATTTATTATCCGAATTCATTAGCTCATTTATTATAATATCAATCTCTTCTGGCTCAATTACATTATAAGAATTATTTAATTCTGATAATGACTCTGATATATCTTTTTTTATCTTATTTATTATATCCTTAACTATTATTTCTGATTCTATTACATTAGAAATCAAATTACTAATTTGATTATCTATTATTGATTTACTCTTTAAAGTATCGTTTTTCATTTTATTTATGTTTTCATAAATTTTATCTAAATATCCTAAAGAATTATAAATTATACTACATTTTTCATCTATTAATTCAACTGATATATTATTATTTTTAGAATTAATTAAATGTATATGTCTGAGAAATAATATACCATATATAATATTTAAATTATCAAAACCTGAATTTGGAATAAAAACTACATGTTTTCCTTTAATTTCTTTATATTCTAACCTTCTATGACACATTATTGGAGATGTTAATGAAACAAATAATCCATAGTTAATTCCTGTTGTTTCTAAATCTTTATAAAATTTTTCTACTTCTTTTGTACTAACCGGATTTTTATATAATTTACTCTCAATTAAAATTGTAGGATAATCTTTTGAATGTAAATGCATATCCGCTTCATGTCCAGTTGACGCTGTTACATCTACATTATCATCTGGAAAAGAATTCGTTAATATATTTTCTAAAAAATTCTCACCTATTTTACCTTTTATACTTGATGTATTTATATCCCCCGTCAATTTACCTATAATATCTGCTAAATTTTGATATTGAATCTTATTGTTTTCATTATGACTTTCAATATTTTTATTTATATTTACGTCCAATGACTTTATTCTATCTTTTAAATATTCTGTATTAGACTTATATAAATCTAATGAATGAAGCATTTCTTTATAAGTATTATTACAATTATTATTAATATCTAATACTTTTTGTGTTATTGGTTCTAAAATAGTTGATTCTGGATTAATTGAAATATTAGAAATATTTGATACTTGATATCCTAAATTTAATAATTTATTTAGATAATCTTTATTTTTTTCCAAAGATAATTCTTTTAACCAATTATTTATTGAATAATCTATCTTTAAACTCATTATTATTTATCTTTCCTAATATACTTTTAAGTATATTTAATACCTTATATCTTATCAATTCTCACTTTTTATTATATAAAACATATCATGTATTTTCATTTTATTACTTAAAATATTATATAAATTTGTAAATTTTTCTGTTCCATGCATTTTACCCTTTACTATCCAATTCCAATTACTTATATCAATATTGTTCATATCTATTTTCTTATTATCTTTTATAAGATTAATTTTTTGATTTACCAAATCATTTACATTTTTTAATCTTTGTAACATTTGTAAACTTTCAACCATAACTTAATTAAATATATCACAATGTATTGTCTTTATATTTGTATTTGTATATAAAGACAATACATTATGATATATAAGAAATGAAATTTAAGTTTCCATCTATTCCTAAAGATGATGATGCTAAAAATATAGTTGTTAGAGTTTTATCATTTGAATATTATCTTAGACCGTTTTGGTTAACTTTTAAAGATCCATATATTGAGGTTGAATACCAAATATCTACTAGACGTATGCGTTTAAAACAAAGTATATATAACTCAATATTTATGATGTTTATAGGTTTTTATATTCTTACTGTAGCTATTTGTAATGAAAAAATACCTATAATACCAAAAATAATATATTATAGTACTAATAATACTATTAGATATTTACTATTATATATTATTACTGGAATAACTATGATAATTACTTCTATAATACAAATTATTATTGTCTATATTAAATCTATAAATAATATATTTAATTGGCCTATTTTATTTATTATTAAAAATACTCTTATAATGCTTGTTTTCTTTTTTTTTATTATAGATTCATTTTCTACTATAAATTATGATAAAAATTTATCAACCATGGGAAATGATTTTAAAAAATATATGTATATTTTTGAAACAGGATTGAATCAAACTATTTCTATATTCATGAATATTATGTTTATATTAACATTAATAAATATTCATATACTAAATATACAACAATATTTAATTTTAATATTAATACATACATCATTTTTAGTAATATTTATATTACGATATTATAATTTAGTTTTATCTACTGACTTTACAAATTTGTATCATAATATGGGATGGCGGATAGGTGGAGTATTAATACATGATATATGGAATAATAAAATAGATAACAGTAACTCTGCCATGGTAGTGCGAAATACAAAAATAATGTTGTCAAAGAAGGAAATAACAGAAAACATATGGCCTTATGAAGATTCAATTTTTAATATTAACATATATTTATGGAATACAATTAAAATTTATATTCTTTTATGGATAAATCTTGTTTTATTTCTTTTTTATGTAATTTATACAAGAGAAAAAGGATTACGTGCCGATTTTATTCTTAGACGTGTTCAAAGTAATAAGGACGAACCCCGTAATTTGGAAAGTGGTATAAAAATACAATCTTTTATTAATACTAATGAAACCCAAGAAGACCAGCAAATAATTCTAGATAATCTAAATAGATGGAAAAAAGATTCATGTTTGAATAGTTCTATTAATCAAAATTTTGTAATTGAAGTAGATTTAGAAGAAAAAGAAAGTGCTATTGATGATTTAAATTTAATGGAGATAGGAAGTGCTCTAGATGGTAAATCAGTTAAAAGTTTTAATTCAGATAATTCATTTATAAGAAATAAAAATAATATTATAAAAAATATAGTTCCTAAATCATATACTAAAAGTGAAATAGATAATTTGATAAATGATACAGAATCAGAAAGTCATGTTCAATGTTAAATAAGTAAGTTATTTTAAATTTTGTTTTTTATTTAAAATATTTTTTCTGTTTCATGTATTTACCTTTACTATCCAATCCCAATTACTTATATATATTTTCTCATTATCTTTTATAAAATTATTATTTAATATTCGTAAACGTTAAACCTTAATTTCCTAAATTATAGACGTATATATATAAAGATTATTTATTATATATAATAAATGAAGTTTAAATTACCATCTATTCCGGATGATGATGACGCTAAAGGTATTGTTGTAAAAGTTATATCTTATGAATATTATCTAAAAAAATTTTGGCTTACTTTTATTGATCCATATATTGAAGTTGAATATCAAATTGCCATTAGACGTGAACGCTTAAATAAATTATTTTTTATATCCATATATAATTTACTATTTGGATTACATCAAATAATGGTAAAAATACTCTATACTACTACTGATAATCTCAGTCAAGACCAGCTAAATCTATATTATACGTTTGGATCAATATCGATATTTATCAGTTGCATTACAATAGGTCTTTTATTTCGTAAAAATATTAGTAGTCTCATTAATTTACCTATTATTATAATTAGTATTTCACTTGTTTTATGTCTTACTTTTATTTTTTTAAATATTAATCAACTCTTAAACGTTCCGGATGATATTAAGAATGAGTATAGTCCTCTTAGTGTAGATTTTTATCAGTATCATGCTCAAATAGCTATAGGAAACAATAATACTTATACTATATATTTACTAAATATTTTAATATTGTTTTTATTATCTAGCTTAATTCTAGATGTTCGTAATTTTATAATTTTTGCAGGATCATTTTCATCAATAACCGCTTTTATATACCGTTATCTATTTAAAAATTTTAATCATAATTTTGAAAAAGTATATGACTTTATAGGATGGGAAATGGGAATATTATATCATCCAATGTTATATCAGAAAAGTATAGAAAATTATGATATAGAAAAAATGTTTAATCATATAAGGAATCAACATAACATGAGTATAATGTTAGAAAAACAAATTAAATACATAGTACCCTATAAAAAATCTATATTTGAATTATCATATTCTATTCATGATTTAACAATATATTATATTTTTATATGGATAATGTTTATGATGATAGTATTTTTCATAGTATATACTAATGAAAAACGATTACGTGCTTATTTTATTCTCAGACGTATTCGCAATGATAAGGACATGTCGCATGATTTCGAAACAGGTATTAAAACAGAATCTTTTATTAATAATAATGAAAGCCGAGAAATTATTAAAAAAAATTTACAAAAATGGAAAAAAGATTTAAGTAAAGATAATAATAGTATATTGAAAGAAGTAGATATAAATGATATTGAAAATAATATAGAAAGTGATATAAATTTAAATAAATTCGAAAATGTTCAAGATGATAAAACAGTTAAAAGTTATCAGTCTGAAACTTCATTTAATACTAGTGAAATTATTAATAGTGTAAAAAATATAATTCCTAAATCATATACTAAAAGTGAAGTATCTAATGATAGTAATGCTATAAATGATATAAAATTAGGAAGTATTCAAGATGATAAAACAGTTAAAAGTTATCAGTCTGAAACTTCATTTAATACTAGTGAAATTATTAATAGTGTAAAAAATATAATTCCTAATTCATATACTAAAAGTGAGGTATCTAATGATAGTAATTCTATAAATGATATAAAATCAGACAGTCATGTTCAATGTTAAATAAGTAAGTTATTTTAAATTTTGTTATTTATTTAAAATATTTTTTCTGTTTCATGCATTTACCCTTTACTATCCAATCCCAATTACTTATATATATTTTCTCATTATCTTTATAAAATTATTATTTAATATTCGCAAACGTCCTACCTTAAGTTCCTAAAAATTTCTTTATGTGATACTTTTATTATAACATATATAAAGATTATTTATTATATATAATAAATGAAGTTTAAATTACCATCTATTCCGGATGATGATGACGCTAAAGGTATTGTTGTAAGAGTTATATCTTATGAATATTATCTAAAAAAATTTTGGCTTACTTTTATTGATCCATATATTGAAGTTGAATACCAGATATCAACTAGACGTAATCGTTTAGAAAAAAGTACATATTTGTCATTATTAATTATCATCTATGGTATTTATATTTTTACTTTTCCTTATTTACAATTAATATCCGATAATCCTGCTAAAAACAAATATAAAATATACTATATTATTACTGGCATAATATTCATTATTACTTCTATAATAGAATTGCTTATTGTTTATTCCAAAACCATAAATAATATATTTAATTGGCCTATTTTATTTGTTATTAAAAATAGTATTGTATATTTTATATTTTATTTTATAATGTTAGATGAAATTTTCAATATTAAATATAGACCTGAATTATCAAGTTTAGGAAATGATTACATAAAGTTTATGTATATTTTTGATACAGAATTTAGTCATACTATTTTTATATATATATTAACTATTTGTATCTTAACTATACTACCTATTTCTGTATTAAATGTAAAACAATTCTTAATTTTAGTATTAATACATTCAATATTTGGATTGGCTTTTATACTTCGATATAAAGATTTATGTGTTAGTGATTATAGAGATTTATACAATAGCGTAGGATGGCGTATGGGAAGTATATTAATACCAGGATTATTAAACACAACAAATTTTATGCCTATAAATCAAATTATAAATGTGAATAAGCATGAAGAGGAAGTCAAAGATTTATTGCCTTATGAAAGTTCATTATTTAATATTAACAAATATTTTTCTTCCAATATAGATACTTATATTTTTTTATGGACGATTCTTGTATTATTTTTATTATATATTGTCTATACAACAGAAAAAAGTTCACGTGCTGATTTTATTCTTAGACGTGTTCAAAGTGATAAGGACAAACCCCGTAATTTAGAAAGTGGTATAAAAATACAATCTCTTATTAATACTAATGAACCCCAAGAAGACCGGCAAATAATTCTAGATAATCTAAAAAAATGGAAAAAAGATTCATCTTCGAATAGTTCTAATAATCAAAATTTTGAAATTGAAGTAGATTTAGAAGAAAAAGAAAGTACAGTTGATGATTTAGGTTTAATGGAGTTAGGAAGTGTTCTAGATGGTAAATCATTTAAAAGTTTTAATTCAGATAATTCATTTATAAGAAATAAAAATGATATTATAGAAAGTGTAAAAAAAATAGTTCCTAATTCATATACAAAAAGTGAAATAAATAATTCAGAATCAGAAAGTCATGTTCAATGTTAAATCAATAGTAAATATTATTTTAAATTTTTTTTTTTTTTACTTAAATAATATTTACTATTTATATTATAATGAATTCAAATAATATTATATCCTATACTTTCAATTCAAAGAAAAAAGAAAATAAAAATATATTTTCTAGTAATACACCCAAAGATATTATATCAGGAACAAGTTCAGGAATTAAAAATATAAGTAAAGGTATATTAGGTGGTATAGGTTCATTATTAGTATTACCAATTTACGGAGCAAAAGATGATGGATTAGCGGGTTTAATAAAAGGAGTAGGTTTAGGTTTATGTGGAAGTATTTTATTACCAATATCAGGAACAATAATGGGTAGTGTTCAAATACTTAGAGGAATTTACAATACACCAGAAGCAATATATTCTAGAATTGATGGAAAAATATGGGATAATGAAAATAAAAAATGGATTTTATATAATTTAAAAGATGAATCCAAAAAAATTTTAGGAGAATCAGAAGAAGATTTTATTTCTAAATTAAAAGAAAAAAATTTATTTAAAGGAATTGGTAATGAAGAAGAAAGTGAAATAAATCAACTATTAATAAAAGATACAGAATATTATGATATTCTTGAAATAGATACAAATTCTGATCAAGACCAAATAAAGTCAGCATATAAAAAACTAGCTATTAAATGGCATCCAGATAAAAATCAAACAAATTTAGAATTGGCTGACAAAAAATTTAAATTAATTGGAGAAGCATATCAGATTTTAGGAAATCCCGAAAAAAAAAAAGATTATGATTTAAATGGTAAAAAAAGTGTAGAAAATAATAATATTATAGACTCAAATCAACTTTTTTGTCTATTATTTGGAACAGACGAATTAGATTTTTTTATAGGAGAGTTATCTGTATCTATGATAATGTCCCTAGAAAAAAATGATCCTATAGAAATTATTGAATTTAAACAAAAAAGAAGGGAGATAAATATAGCAAATAGTATTTTAGAATTATTAGATAGAGATAATTTAACATTAAATATAATAAATGAAAAAAGACAAAATGCTATAATTACTCCATTTAGTAATTTAATAGTTAATTTGATAGGATATCTATATATTGAAATTGCACAAAATTATCTTGATAATTTCACATTTATTCTAAATTCATATAATGAATTTAAAAGAAAGATCGAAAATAAATATAAATTCAGTGTATCTATGATAAAAATAATGAGAAATAACAAAAATGAAAATGAAGATAAGGATAAAGATAAATCAAATATGAATAATTTTATTGATATTATGCTATCTTTAATTACGATTGATATAGAAAATACTATTAAAACAGTTTGCTTTAAAATTCTTAATGATAGTGGAGTATCCAACGAAATTAGAGATAGAAGAGCAAAAAATTTATTATACATAGGGAATATATTTTATCAGGAAGAATGTAATACTGATAAATCAAAAGAATTTATAATTGGAAAAATAAGTAATAAATAATATTACATTATTCACAAAAAGTATAAAATGAAAATTAGGCATAAAGTTACATTTTCATTTTATACTAAATATTTTAGAAAAAGTTGATAATAGTAAATCAAATTGTATAATCATTTTTTAATCGGACAGCCTGTATATTGTCATACCACCCATTTTCATTGTAAGTCCAGTTGATCCATTATCCACATACAAGTACATGCGCACTTCGTCATCTTTACTGAAACGTGCAGTTCGGGTGTATGGGTATGTTGTCCGAGAATGTTGTGTGCTCACTGCATTGGTCTGTGTAGTAGTCCAAAGGAAATGGGAACCATCTACATTAGAACTGTGCACACCAACACCCCAATTTCTGTCTGGTGTTGAACCACCACTCGTCCGCATACTCCCTTGAATGGTGTACAAGCCATCATATGGGATTGTTACAAACCCTGTAGAGGTATCATAACCGTCTGAGGAGCCTGGTTCGACAAAGGGGAATTTGTATGTTGTGAACGAATTGGTGAATGTACTTGTGTCTTCTCCATATACACTCACAAAAAATGCTTTGGATGGTCCCACACGTAATACTCCATCATTTTTCCAGATACGGTTGGGCCAATCTGAGTCATATGAGGTAGGCAACGAATCTGCATCTACCTCCACATTCCCTGCATTTATCTTGAAGATAGCCTGTTCTGGATTAGCAGACATTGTACAGTCTAAAAGTCGACCTCTATGAACATTTCCGACAATAAACTTGTCATTTTGATCGTTGAGTTCTCCCATACTGCTACCTATAAATATACACCTATCACCACTAGAAAGTTGACCTGCATTTTCTCCAATATAGATACAATGTTCCTTTCCAACAGTGGTGCTTCCGTCGGAAACGTATCCTGCCTTAGTACCTAGATAAATAGACTTACTTGATCTATTGTTGTAACCAGTACTATTTCCAATACCAATCTTACTAATTCCATGTGACTGCATTAAAGCCTGTGAACCTAGCGCAACGCAGCCAGCCGCACCCCAATCCATTTGGAAACCTGATCGCCATCCGATTAAAGTACATCCACCAATTTCTCTACTGCCAATACCTAATCTGGTAAAATTATCACCTAATTTAATATTTGGAAATGTAATTGTACTGTTAGATAATTCAGCAATATTAGAATCCGTAATAGCTAAATTTAAATCTACTTCTTCCCAACTTAATTCAGTTCCATTTGTTGTTAAAAACTTACCAGCTTGGTCAGTATAACTTGGTAATATAGTACCTCCTTCTCCTCCTCCAATAGCGTTGATTTGTAGACAGTCCTGGTTTTCTGGTGTTGTAATCGTAATATTTGTTCCGGCTTTAATTGTTTTCAATGAGTGTACTGTTGGACTTGCATCGCTAGCACGGAGTGAAATGTTGTCTGTAATGTCGGATATCTGATTTAATTCTATCATGTCTAATAATAATGATGCCGTGCCGCCTGGATATTCCCTGGTATCAAAATGGATTTCAATACTGGATAATGTAGGTGTAAAAGGCAGACTGTGATTTATCCAACCATCTTTGGTATATTTAATAGGGCCTTTTGAAAATGTAGCGACATCAGCTTCAAAAATATTTACTTCAAGAGACAGATCTTCGAGGTTTTCTGGCAGTCTTGACTGAGCCCACCATGACAAGATATAATTTTTATATGGGGTCACATCCCATGTCTTTTTCAAAGTACAACCTCTGAATGCAAAATAATAACCTCCATTCTTTGCTTGGATATTGGTAAATGTTCCATTACCACTTATGCAATAAAAAGCGTTGCCATCCTCGACATCTAATTGGCGTTCTACTGTCCAGTTGTCAATAATATCTAAAGGTGAACCATCATCTGGTATCATTTTATAAAAATCACCATGTTGAAATTCAATGTCCTGAACAGTAGAATGCTCAAATGAACCATTAAATAAATCGTTCGATATAATATTGGATATGGAATTTGGTCCATCTACTAAAACTACTTCTTCCCAACTTAATTCAGTTCCATTTATTGTTAAAAATTTACCAGCCTGGTCAATATAACTTGGTAATATAGTACCTCCTTCACCTTCTCCATTCGTTCCCCCATCAGCTCCTCCCAACCCATACACCATCACTGAGTGGTCCACTGGATGCGGGTAATCGGGGTTTTCACCATTGTCACCATACCCAAAGTGGAGATCGAATCCATTTCTTGTTTTGTTGTTAATGTAGGAATTCAAGTTAGTGTCTTTTCCATAGTTGAAGCCATTCCCATGATCGGGTGTGCCTGAGGAGGGGGTGTTCATATGATGTACAGAGATCCCATAGTTTGCATCTGACACTGCAGTGGGAAATGTATAAGAGTATGTTGTCTCCGTAGTAGTCACAGTCTGCCCTGCTCTGGAACCTGACAAAAATGTGAACGTATTAGAGGAAAGTGAGACATTCAACCCTGCTTTGTTGATCTGATCGCCATTCGCGGATGTGACTGAATACGCGTAGATACCACTCCCACTACTACCACTCCCACCACTACCACTCCCAAGACTACCATTAGTAGTTGAAAGAGTTATTACTCCTGAGTCTGATGTTATATCAATACCTGTTCCACCTTTGATACGCATGAGGTTGAGTTTATCATCTATAACATCAAATATGGCTTGACCTTCGGTACTCGTCAATGATACTTGATCTATTGCTGCTGATAGGTAGGTTTCTCCCTGTTGATTTGGCGGGCCTGCCTCAAAAACGATTGTGATTGGACTGGTTTTCGGTATGAAAGTGCCAGAGTTTGAAGTCCATGTATTTAAGGGAGCAGAGTGACTGGCGCTGATTGTTGATGTTGTATTGCCATCCACAAATGATACTGTAATGGATTGGAGGGAATTGGAATTACCATTGGGTGTCTTTTCAAACCACGAAAGTGTATGCTCTACATTAACTGAAACCTGGATATTTGATTGCTTTATCCTGGCACCCCTAAAGGAGACGAATCTGGTGCCTGTGTATGCATTCCCGTGATGTGTCGAGGGTGTTTTTGAAAGGAACACTTCCGAATGTACTTGTGTTTGTAAGTCTCGCTCAGCTATCCAACCATCGATGAGGTCAGATGATTGAGGTGCCGTGCCATACCCAGGGAATAGTTTTATCTGATTGTTTGTGTCCCAATTCGTCGCAGTTGAGCTCTCAAAGTCTCCGTTCGATAACAAGTTCGGACTGTCAAAGTTCATGATGTTAGACACAGACAGTTTCGGATTAAGAGCAGCATCCACGTATTCCTTTGAGATAAGTTCGCTGTCATTTGTGAAGTCAGAAACCGTTTTCTCCGTGAATAGGCTTGTTCTTGGTCCAAGAATAACATTTTTTGGACCGTCAACCTCATAACCAGGTGACAAAATTATGTTTCCAGGAGGTTGTAAATGAAGGTCATCTGTACTATTTGCTGTTGCACTCATATCATTAACTTTAACATCACTGATCCAAACCACCATGTCCACGAAGTCTTGACTCTGTGGACCAAAATATGAAATTTCAGAGATCGTTAGATACGTTGATCCTTTTACCGATTTCACAATGATAGCATAAAAATTGTAGGCAATTGTATTTTCGAAACTTTCTGTCCAGCCTTCCCCAGAATTGTATGTCATCGCATTGGTTGAGGCGTGGAGACTTACCCACGTGGAATCATCGGTCGATGCCAAGACTTGCCACGAGTCAGCCGCTTGCACGTCCTGTCCAGGTCGACCAATAATCCTGACACTTGTGATTACTGCCGCTGTGCTCATTTCAAGTTTGTTCCATTCACCAAAAAATGTCCCCAAAGACGCAGATTCATTATGATCATGAGATGCACCCGAAAAGCTCGATGCTGAATGCCAGCCTTGGTTTCCATCCCGGTTGTAAGCCTTAACATTCTGAAACCCAGTATCTTCGTAATTGTTTGAACTACTCGTAACTCTATATGTCACACCGTCTATAGTTTCACCGTGTGTATTTTGCGAAGCTGATGTAAGTGCTGCACTAGGATATTGATTTAGTTTTGAAGCGATACTGACATTGGCAATGAAGGCCGACCCATCTACGACATCACCTACCCCTGAGTACTGTGTCTTAAACGTAATTGTTGCTTTCTTGTCAGTAGCTTTGAAACTGCATGTTCTCTTGGCCCAGCTGTCGGGGATTGTTTCGAACGGACATATTGGCTCCTCATCAATAAAGACTCCGATATCCCGGTCCTGATAAGGAATACCATAGCCCGATCCATTGCGCTTTTGCTCCCACCATGATAATTCATATATGTATCCTGGTATCAGACTCTGGACAGTTGTCGATATATATTTGCTGGTGGGTGAACCTCCATGAAGGTTCACAAGGTATTGGAACAACGGTTGACCATTAACGAGAGGCGCTACAGAGCCTAACCATCCAGATGTCCCAGATGTTCCAGATATAAGCCTGTGTACACCCAATCCAGTAATTTCCCATCCAGGCAAAGAATTGTCAGTATTGTCCAAATTCATTTGTTTAGACGTAGGTCCCTGTGAAAAGTCTCCATTCTCGATTACAGCTGTCGCCTGTTCCACATGTGCGAATTCAAGAGTAGCTTGGCTAGAGGAATCAGGAGAGAAAGTCGATGAATATAAGGAAAATGCGGTTTCCGTATTTTCACTTGACATCAACAAAGGTGTAAGAATATGAATATCCTGTTCTGATTGTTTCACTCTAACAGCTAGTTGGCCACTTTCAATTGTTCCGGATCTTGCGGTACGCCACGAAACTGTATAAGATTTGGACTCAGACACATTTAGAACCGTTTGTGCTGTACTCCATCGTAATCCAATAGACGGTAGATTGTTTGGTGCCGACCACCATGCATTCTTGTAATATAGGTTGTCATCTCTTTTTATTGTCCATCCTGGTAATGAATCGGATACACTATTAGTTGTGATAGAAATGTTCGAAACAAAATTTGCTCCATATAGATTGCCTGTATCCAAAGCTTTGAATTGTAGTATGGCGCTACTTTCAGTTGCTACAAAATCTTTTGAATAAGTTCTCCATGTATACGGTACCAAAATATCTGTCTCTAGTACATTCGAGTTATCTTGAACAACCTTCACTTCCAGTCGACTTTGTTCAATAGTCGAATCGGATGGGCTTGTAGACTCCGTCTCTTTCACCCATGTTTTTTGAACTGTTACATTTGGTTCACCGGGTCCCCACAAAAGCGCGCTTCCTTTTAGTAATACATAAAACTCTAAACTGTCTTTTCTCTGCCATATACCTGCCACATTAGCGGTATTCAATGCAGCCGTAGTTGCTGCTTCGAGTGTATTGTATTTAATACCACCATTCTCTTCCATACCATTGTCTTTAACATATATTGATTCGCCTACTATCAATTCTCTCAGATTGGGTCCCGATTCGTTATTCCACCGGCCTCGCGAACGCGCTGTGTACTTTAATGTATATGTTGAACCAACGCTTAGGTTGCTTACCGTTGCGAAAATCAACGCATCTCTCAAAAAGACGGCATTCATGTTGCTTGGTTCGGGTGGTATACTAATTTCATTAACACCCCCGCCATAAGAATTCCCGAACGACACCCAGGCTACACCTGCGTGTGTAAAATGGTCACTTTCCCTTACTGCAGTAAACCCTGTTAAGTCAGTCGATGTCTCAGCGCCAGATGATTTGTCATCAATTATCTCATATACACCGTTGGTCATTGTTCCATTGAAATTGATAAGGTCTCCATTCAAAACACGGTTTTCGAAGATAGGTACCCCCAGTGCCTGGACTTCACTGACGCTTGAAAAATCGCCGTTCAAAATTATGGGAAGACTTGAATTTTTGATCTGCATAATAGTGCTCCACTCTCTGACGCCAGGATCCGAACAAACAAGGACACTCTTCTGTGCGCTTGAGGATCCATTAGGATGGTTTACAGGAATCCCGGAATTATCATCAACCCACTTCTTTGTCACAAACTGGTTATCCTGATCGAATATAGTCTGTGATGTTGTAAGATGGCTAGAAATATTTTGATCCTCTGTGGTTGTGGTGGTGACTACATCTCCCAAATCCGACCCTACTCCAGGTTCCCCCTTTTCACCTTTTTCACCTTTTTCACCCCCCCCTACTCCAGGTTCCCCTACTCCAGGTTCCCCCTTTTGTCCCGGTAGCCCCACTCCAGGTTCCCCCTTTTGTCCATTCATCCCAGGCTCCCCCTTCTGTCCATTCATCCCGTCCACCCCATTCATCCCAGGCTCCCCCTTCTGTCCAATCACACCATCAACGTCGGTGACTTGGGCATTGATTTGAAGACAGTCATCGTTCTCTGGTGTGGTGATTGTGATATTTGTTCCAGCTTTAATTGTTTTCATTGAGAACAGCGTAGTGGTTGCGTCACTCGCAAGGAGTGAAATATTGTCTGTAATATAAAACTTTAATTCAATATTGTCTAAGAGCAGCATCGTCGTCATCATCGTATCTGCTTGACTTGGTACGAATTGAATTTCAATACTTGAGGATATAGGTGTAATAGTCACATAATCAGAGGCCCAACCATTTTCATACGTAGTTGCCTGTTTTTTTAGTGTCCTAATATTTTCCTCGACAATATACACTTTAAGAGACGTTTTTTCAAAATCCTGGTATGTCCAGGACTGTGCATACCAAGATAATATATAACTAGTACCTGGAATTACAGAAATCGATTGCTTCTTCAAAATACATCCATGAATTGCCAAAAAGAAATTACCTTTGATAGCTTTGGGGGCGGGTGTGAATGGTAAATTCAAATATGGACTATCCTCGTGAATATACCATGCTCTATAGTAACCCTGTCCTTCTGGGCGTTCGATTACCCAGTTAGTAATATAATTAAGTTCAACACGGGCTGTTGACTGATTTTCGCTTGGGAAAAAATCAAAAGCTTGACTACTTGAGTCCAATTCAAAACCTTCCGTATCCTCAAATGAACCATTAAATAAATCGTCTGGTATAATATTGGAGTTGGTATCAGGTCGATCTACCATACTGATCTCTCTCGCTTTTGATAAATCATCAACCCACTTCTTTGTCACGAATTGGTCATCCTGATCGAATATAGTCTGTAATGTTGTGAGATGGCTAGAAATTTTTTGGGAATTAGTTTCAGAAAGCTGAACAGTGTCTAATAATTGAGCAGCGACCGAACTATCTACATACTTCTTGGATACGAGCTGATTTTCGTGGTTGAATGTTATCTTAGAGGTAATAATATGACTTTCAACATTTTGATCCGTAGTGGTAGTGGTAGACAATGCATCTGTGTTAATTTGGAGACAATCCTGATTTTCTGGATGTGTGATTGTGATATTTGTTCCAGCTTTAATTGTTTTCAATGAGTACAGCGTTTCGCTTGCGTCACTCGCAATGAGTGAAATATTATTTATATTTTGTCTTAAGCCAATGTTGTCTAGGAGCAGCATCGTGGGCGAAAATACATCCGATAGACTTGCTACGAATTGAATTTCAATACTTGAGGATATAGGTGTAATAGTCACATAATCAGGGGCCCAACCATTTTCATACCTAGTTGCCTGTTTTTTTAGTGTCCTAATATTTTCCTCGACAATATACACTTCAAGAGACGTTTTATTATCTGACATAGACCAGGACTGTGCATACCATGATAATATATAACTACTACCTGGAATTACAGAAATCGATTGCTTCTTCAAAATACATCCATGAATTGCCAAAAAGAAATTACCTTTGATAGCATTGGGAGGGGGTGAAAATGGTAAATTCAACCATGGACTATTACTCATAAGATACATTGCTTTATAGTTACCCGGTCCTTCTGGGCGTTCGATTACCCAGTTAATAATATGATTAAGTTCAACACGGGGAGTGGACGGGTTTTCATTGTCAATGTCATTAAAAAAAACAAAAGCTTTACTAATTAAGTCGAATTCAAAACCTTCCGTATCCTCAAATGAACCATTAAATAAATCGTCTGGTATAATATTGGAGTTGGTATCAGGTCGATCTACCATGCGGCCTATTATACTAACTGCTTCATTAAAATCTCCAACATATTTCCATACTAATCGATCTACCTCAAAAACAGCTTCAAATAAATCTCCACCTTTCTTTAACCCGTAATCTCCTTCCTTAATGTCCGGTTCTGTAACGAGAGGTTTAGAGATGTTAGGATCAGTTGATAAATCATTAAATCTACTATGATTTTCATCCCAAATTATTGCTAATCTAAAATTATTACCAGGTGCTCCAGTCGATCCAGTAGAACCAGTCCATCCAGTAGATCCGGTAACTCCAGTCATTCCCGTCCATCCAGTAGATCCAGTAGCTCCGGTCCATCCGGTAGCTCCAGTCCATCCAGTAGATCCGGTAACTCCAGTCCATCCAGTAGCACCAGTCGATCCAGTAGAACCAGTCCATCCAGTAGAGCCGGTAACTCCAGTCATTCCCGTCCATCCAGTAGATCCAGTAGCTCCGGTCCATCCGGTAGCTCCAGTCCATCCAGTAGATCCGGTTTCTCCAGTCCATCCAGTAGCTCCGGTCCATCCGGTAGCTCCAGTCCATCCAGTAGATCCGGTAACTCCAGTCCATCCAGTGGCACCAGTCGATCCAGTAGAACCAGTCCATCCAGTAGAGCCGGTTTCTCCAGTCATTCCCGTCCATCCAGTAGATCCAGTAGCTCCGGTCCATCCGGTAGCTCCAGTCCATCCAGTAGATCCAGTAACTCCAGTCCATCCAGTGGCACCAGTCCATCCAGTAGCCCCACTCCATCCAGTAGATCCGGTAGCTCCGGTTGTTCCGGTAGCTCCAGTTGCTCCAGTAGCCCCAGTCCAACCAGTACACCCAGTTACTCCAGTCCATCCAGTAGAACCAGTCCACCCAGTAGCTCCAGTCCATCCAGTAGCTCCAGTCCAACCAAGAATAATTGCTTCATTAAAATCTCCAACATATTTCCATACTAATCGATCTACCTCAAAAACAGCTTCAAATAAATCTCCACCTTTCTTTAACCCGTAATCTCCTTCCTTAATGTCCGGTTCTGTAACGCTAGGTTTAGCGATGAGAGGATCCCGATCAGTTGATAAATATCTAAATATATCATGATTTTCATCCCAAATTATTGCTAATCTAAAATTATTACCAGGTGCTCCAGTCCATCCAGTAGAACCAGTCCATCCAGTAGAGCCTGTTTCTCCAGTCATTCCCGTCCATCCAGTAGATCCAGTAGCTCCGGTCCATCCGGTAGCTCCAGTCCATCCAGTAGATCCGGTAAATCCAGTTGCTCCAGTGGCACCAGTCGATCCAGTAGAACCAGTCCATCCAGTAGAGCCTGTTTCTCCTGTCATTCCAGTCCATCCAGTAGATCCAGTAGCTCCGGTCCATCCGGTAGCTCCTGTCCATCCAGTAGATCCGGTAGCTCCAGTCCAACCGGTAGTTCCAGTAGCCCCTGTCCATCCAGTAGCTCCAGTCCAACCAGTTGCTCCAGTAGCACCAGTCCATCCAGTACTTCCTGTCCATCCTGTAGATCCAGTAGCTCCAGTCCATCCAGTGGCACCAGTCCATCCAGTGAGACCAGTCCAACCAGTAGAACCAGTCCATCCAGTGGTACCAGTAGATCCAGTATTTCCTGTAAATCCAACTACAAAAGCATTACTAAAATTACCAATAAATCTCCATATTTTTATTTCATTTTCAATAATAACTACAAATAAATTTCCATTTCTTTTCATACCATAATCTCCTATTTTTAAATTTTCAGATTCCGATTGATTTAGGTTGGTATATGGTAATATTTCTGAAGGTCCCTTATCATCTTCAGTTCCTTCCCATATAGTAGTTAAATTAAAGTTATTACCTCTAGGTCCAGTAGGACCTGTATCTCCAGTCCAACCGGTTGTTCCAGTAGCACCAGTCCATCCAGTACTTCCTGTCCATCCTGTAGATCCAGTAGATCCAGTTATACCTAATACCAGAGCACTACTAAAGTTCCCTACATACTTCCATTTAAATTCATTATCCTCTAATATAACATAAAATAAATCTCCATTTGTTTCTACTAAACCATAATCGCCTTCAACATAATTACCATCAACATCACCACCATTTTTAGGCGGGATATCTCCTGGTAAATTTGTCCATATTTTTTTAAGATTTAATCCTCTACCATATGGTCCAGTAACTCCTGTATGTCCTCGTTGCCCTTCTTCTGCGTTTACAATTTTTATAATTCCAGCAGGATCTTCACTATTCATAGTTCTATAATAAAGTGTGGGTGGAGCATCATCGGGGATAAGCCAGGTTAAAATACCTCTTGACATATTATAAGGTTGTGGCATATATTCGTGCTTCATACCTTTGGTATATATATCATTATCACTAAAATCTTCTATTGTTTGAAATCTAATACCATCAGTATAATAATTAAACGGACCTATTGTTATTTTGTATTCAAAATTACGAATAAGATATATAGTAGGATTATTAAAAGACTCGTCCTGGTTCATGCCTTCCTTAGCCTTCCAGCTATATCTTCCCGATTTAAAGTCTATAGAATATTCTGTTCCTAATAATTTATATTCTTTTCCTTCTGGTCCGGTGGCTCCTGTAAATCCTGTATCTCCAGTAAATCCCTTTTTACCTTGTGCACCTGGTAATCCAGTTGCACCCGTAATACCTGTATGTCCTGTAGGTCCTTGGGGACCTATTTCACCTTGAGTTCCGGAGTTTCCTTTTTCCCCTTTAACTCCACTAAATGAACCATAATCATACCATTTTTTTCCATCAAAGAGTACAATATGTCTAGATATATCTTCAGTACCATCAATACCAGGTTCTAATGAAGCGTTATCTTTATGATCTGTTATTAAATAAAAATAAAAATCTGAAGATGAAGTATTCTGTAATGCTTTGTCTATTATTTCTTGTCTGTTTTGTAAATTTAATTCACCAAAATCATTTATCTTAAAATTTTCTCCTCGAGGTCCAGGTAAACCTGTATCACCTTTAGGTCCTGGAGGACCTTCCAAACCAATATCACCCTGAATTCCCCGATCACCGCGCGGTCCTTTTACTTCACCTACATCAACCCAATCAGTATAGCTTTGTGGATTATCTATCTTAGCAATCCATAAATTCTTGTTAATTATATATGAATGTCCTGCTTCGGCTGTTTTAGGTAGAAGCTGAATAGTATCTACTGCTCCTTTGATTACTATACCACCCATATTCACTCCACCAATAGTTGACGATGCCGGTAGAGCAATTGATCCATCATCATTTCCACTAATACTTGATAAGGAAAGTACAGGATTACCATTATCATCTAATATTGGAGAACCATCATCATTTAATTTCGGTCCACTATGAAGAAACATTGTTTCTGATGAAATATGCAGTGCTTTCCATGGAAGCTCGGCAGAACCAAGACTTAGGTTTTTTGTTGAAGGAATGAGACTATGAATAATTTTAGAACCGTCCCATGAACCTGTATCACCTTTAGCACCGGGGTCTCCTGTATCTCCTTTATGACCTGGTAATCCGTCTGCTCCAGTAGAGCCAGTAACTCCTGTTGCACCAGTCCATCCGGTAGTTCCAGTAGCACCAGTAACTCCCGTAGCTCCTGTCTCTCCAGTCCATCCAGTAGCTCCGCTCCATCCAGTAGCCCCAGTCGATCCAGTTGAGCCTGTTTTTCCTGTCTCTCCAGTGCATCCAGTAGCTCCGCTCCATCCGGTAGCCCCAGTCGATCCAGTTGAGCCTGTTTCTCCTGCTCCTTTTGGACCTTGTTGTCCACGTAAACCAACTTCAGCATTAACTATATTTATTTCTCTTATAATTTCTGAATTCTGAGCACGATAATATAAAGTCTTTGGAGCATTATAGGGTATAATCCATTTAAAATAACCATGTGTTTGATCTTGAGCTTTAGCTCCATAATTAATAATTGAACCATCAATATGTACTAGTCCATTATTATATAAGTTATTATCATTATTTAATTCTCGTTCAAATTGAAATCTAATAGGATAATTAAGATTATTTGTATTCTCTATATTAATTTTATATTCAAAATTTTTAATAAGAGTAATTGGTGGATGAGGATTTGATAGATTATCCCAAAAATATGAATCAAATGCGATTTTTATAGTATGTTCTTTTTCTGCTGTTAAAACATATTCTTTTCCTGGTGTTCCTGTAGCCCCAGTATCTCCTTGTTTACCAGTAGATCCAGTGTATCCGGTTGATCCTGTAGTACCAGTAAATCCAGTAGACCCAGTTAGTCCTGTTGAACCAGTAGCACCGGTAGATCCTGTAGTACCAGTAGATCCAGTAGACCCAGTAGACCCAGTTAGTCCTGTTGAACCAGTAGCACCGGTAGATCCGGTTGATCCTGTAGTACCAGTAGATCCAGTAAATCCTGTTTCTCCAGTAGCCCCAGAAGCCCCTGTAGCACCTGTAGACCCAGTTGTACCTGTAGAACCAGAGGCACCTGTAAAACCTAATACAAAGGCATCACTAAAATTCCCTACATAATTCCATCTTTTATTATTAACAATAAATAATGCTCCGCCTTTTACAAAACCATAGTCACCATCATTATAATTTCCTATAACTTCATCGCCATTTGAAGGCTCTATATCATTACCTTCATTAGTCCATATTTTTACTATATTAAAATTCTTTCCAGGAGGACCTGTAGAACCTGTAGGACCAGTATAACCAGTCCATCCAGTAGGACCTTTAGAACCAGTATTTCCAGTATATCCTGTATGGCCTTGTGGTCCATCGGGACCTGTATGTCCTGTAAAACCAGTATCTCCAGTAAATCCTAACATAAAAGCATTACTAAAATCACCAATATATTTCCATTTATTTTCTTCTACAATAAACAAATTTCCACCTTTTGCTAAACCATAATCCCCATTTAAATAATTTCCTATAACAGGATCACCATCGTTTGGTTCTTTATCATTAATTTCATTTGTCCATATTTTAGTTATATTAAAATTTTTTCCTTTAGGACCTGTAGAACCAGTAGAACCAGTAGAACCAGTAGAACCTGTCGGACCAATTTCACCAGTAGAGCCGAGTAAACCAATATCCGCATTAACAATATTTATTTTTCCTACCATATCATCATGTAATTTTGATCTATAATATAATACATCAGGAGATTTTATTGGTATTAACCATGTCCAAATTCCTTCAGTTATATCTTGAGGATTTCTACTCCTATCATGTGATAATCCTTCACTATATAAACTTTTATCTGTATTATCAATATTTTTCTGAGTTTGAATTCTTATAGGATTTATAAATGATTCTTTATTTATTATACTGATTTTATATTCATAATTTCTGATTAAAGTTATCTCTGGGAATGTTTTATCATTATTATCAAACATAAAACCACTGTGATCTAATGTTAATGTTCTTTCTGTTCCTAATAATTTATATTCTTTACTTTTAGGTCCGGTCGGACCATCAATACCATCTCGTCCTGTATGACCTTTTAAGCCTATATCTCCTTTTATACCTGGCGCACCTGTATATCCAATTATACCTTGAATTCCTGGTGGACCTTGAATTCCAGGAGGACCTTGAATTCCAGTAAATTCACCATAATCAAACCATTGTGTACCATTAAACATTATTAAATGTCTAGATAAATCTACATTTGAAGATATTCCTGCTAATCCAAATGTTCCTATATTTTTATGATTACTTACTGAAAAAATGTAAAAATCGGACAGAGAACCTTTTTCCCTAGCTTGATTATCTATATTTTGATAATTATCTATAGTTAATTCACCAAAACAATCTACTTGAAAATTCTCTCCTCTTGGTCCAATTTCTCCTCGTTCACCATCGGCACCAGTAGGTCCTTGTATACCTCTCTCTCCATCAGCACCGGTATCTCCTGTAGCTCCTGTAGTCCCTGTAGCCCCTGTTGCACCTAATGCACCATTTTCACCAGTTTCACCTATTATTACATTTGATGGTAATACTAATGCACTAGATCCATTAACTTCTTTACTTGATAATTTTAAATCACCTATAGTAATGCTACCAGATGAAAAATGTCCTTCCTTAGCCCAAATATCTGAAAACCAATATTCCTGACTACCTAAAGAATAACCTCCCCCTGTTTGACCACTAACATTTGGTATAAGATTTTCAGTTATTGATCCACTGAATTGTCCTGTAGGTCCTGTTGGACCTGCTTCTCCATCTTTTCCTGTTGCTCCCGCAGGACCTACTATTCCATCTTCTCCCGTAGGACCTATTGATCCTTTATCCCCTTTTAATCCATCATCACCCTTTAAACCTTTTACACCAGGATTTCCTTGATCTCCTTTAGTACCCTGTATTCCTTTTTCTCCTGTAGGTCCCTTCAGTCCTTTTTCCATATTAACTATATTAAATTTACCATACATATTATCATCTTTAGATGATCTATAATATAATGTGTTAGGAGCGTCTTTTGGTATTAACCATGTCCAATAACCACCACAGCAGTCCTGAGCATCTAAATCCATGTTATGTGATAAACCTTTATTATATTTATTTATATCACTAATTGGTATAGATTTTTGTATTCGTAATGGATGATTTGTATTATCAAAATTAATTTTAATTTTATATTCATAATTTCGAATCAACATTATATCAGGAAAAGGACTATCAATAGAATCAACATAATATTCACATTTAGCGGTATTTAAATTTATTTGTATATCATTTCCTAACATTCTATATTCTTTTCCAGTGGGTCCTGTCGGTCCAGTTAATCCTGTTGATCCAGTAATACCTGTTGATCCAGTATATCCAGTTGATCCAGTTGATCCTGTTGATCCAGTATATCCGGTTTCTCCTGTATTACCTGTAAAACCTACTACAAATGCATCACTAAAATTTCCTATAAATACCCATTTTGAATTTTTTACAATAAAAAGATTACCCCCTTTTACTAAACCATAATCATTTTCTTTAAAATTATTTTCTACGGAAGTACTACCATCCGTATGAGGACCAATATTATCCCATATCTTTACAATATTGAAATTTTTACCCATAGGACCGGTAGCACCTGTAGAACCAGTGGCACCTGTTGATCCAGTTACTCCTGTAGAACCAGTAGCACCTGTAGATCCAGTTGATCCGGTTGATCCAGTAGATCCAGTAAATCCAGTAGATCCAGTAGACCCTGTTGTACCAGTAGACCCAGTAGATCCAGTAGATCCAGTTGATCCAGTTGATCCAGTTGATCCGGTAGATCCGGTAGATCCGGTTGATCCGGTTGATCCAGTTGATCCGGTAGATCCGGTAGATCCGGTTGATCCGGTTGAACCTGTAGATCCTGTAGATCCGGTAGATCCGGTAGATCCTGTAGATCCAGTTGACCCTGTAGACCCTGTAGACCCTGTAGGACCAGTAGATCCTATAGGACCAGTAGATCCAGTAAATCCGGTAGATCCAGTTGATCCAGTTTCCCCTGTACTACCAGTTGATCCAGTGAATCCTGTAGCACCCGTAAATCCAGTATATCCAGTAGATCCTGTAAAGCCAGTAGATCCAGTAAATCCTGTATCTCCAGTTTTTCCTGTATCTCCCGTACAACCAGTATATCCTATTTCTCCTTTATCACCTTTATCACCTTTATCACCTCTTTTTACATATGATATTGTATACTCTCTATTTAAATAAAAATTTATAGATTCTCCACCGTATTTAAAATTTATAGGAAAATACCTTACATTGGGTGTACTATTATTCTCAAAAAAATTTGAATCAAATAAATTTTCATCTATATCATAAAAAGCGAAATTTTTAATATTATGTCTATCTTTTATAATTATTTTATCTTCTTTATCAATACCTTTAAGCCAGGAAGCTATATTAATATTATTAATATCCTTTATATTAATAGATAATATTTTACTAAATGCAAATTGTTCATTGTCAAGATTAAAATTTCCTGAACTGTAAGTATCAATAGAAGATTTATAAATATGGGAATTGGAATCTATCCCAATATCACCTTTTTTACCAGTAGGACCTAAATGTTCTTTACTTGTCATATATATAATATATAATAATACTTTATTAAATTTCTTTTCTCAAAAAAAAAAAAAATATAATTTATTTAAGAATTAGATTAATATTATAAATTTATGATAATATACTAACCTATAGATGTAATAAGCTTAAATTTCTAATATTAATAGACATAAATATTAGAAATTTAAATAATATTATTTATTTTTTATATGATATTCTTTAAAATTCATTAATTTTTCTCTAATTTCAGTCTCATATCGTTTATCTAATTGCTTATCACCTTTATCATAGATTTTCATAAAATTCTCAAATTTTCTTTTTCCTTTTTCATCCAATGTTTTTGCTTCTTTTTGTATTTCAAAATTTGTATCTAACATATTATAACTTTTTTCAACCATATCATTTATAACCTCTTTCTTTTCTCTCTTAACCCACATTTCTTTTTCAGCATTATATATTAATGCTTTAGAAGTTTTATCATCAGGTATTTTAGCATTCCAATTTTGAGGCTTTTTAGGATTAAAATGAATATATTCTACTAAATTCGGTATTGCTGAAAAAGGTCCATTAAACCATTCTCTAAAATGTCTATCTGTTATATAACTTAAATCTTCTTTTCCAAAACCATTTATATGAATATTTATTTGATTCTCTATATTTGTACTGTTGTCTGTATTAATAGTGTTATTATTATTATTACCAGCCCTTTTCATTAATATTTCAATTTGATTCATTAAATATTCTTTTTGTTTTTCCATTTCTTCTTTCATGAAAGACATTTCAGCTTCTTTTTGTTCCTTCATGAAAGACATTTCAGCTTCTTTTTGAGCCATTTGAGCTTTTAAAGCAGCTACTTCGTTCTCTTCATTTATTCTTTTTATGTTTTTTTCGCATATGTTTTTATGATTACATAATGATTTAGCATCAAAAAAATATAGATGACAGTATTCACATATTCTTAAATTATTTGAATCTTTTAACTTGGGTTCTATTTCAAATTTAGTTTCACATTCAGATTTTTGATATTCCATAATTATATTTTGAAAAGTTTCTAATTCACCACTATAGATTTCTCTTTTTACATTGTATTTATATAGTAAAAGTTTTAAATCTTTATCAGCTTTTTTTATATTTTTAAAAGGATAATAAAAATGTAATCTTGGTTCTAAAACAGATCCACATCTGTAATGTTTTAATCGATTATAAATACATGTTGTTACTCCAATTTTAAAAAATTTATTTGTACTAAAATCAGTCTGTACAATATAAACATCCCCTCCCCCATTACCATATTTGGTTTTTCCAAAAGTCTCTGTATCAAAAGTATATATATTATTATGGTGTATTAACATTTTACAATTTTTTTTTTGGTGCTCATCTAAATATTTAAATTCTTTAAATAGCTTTTTACAACTAGAACATTGATATTTATCATTAATAATTTTTACATTTCCATTACTACAATATTGATTATTTTTTTTACAATTTGATAGTTCAAAAGTTTTTACAGAATTTTCACAGATTTTCACAGATTTTTCACAGATTTTCACGGAATTTTCACAGAAAAGTTTCTTTTTTTTTTCTAGTTCCTGTTTTAAAGTTAAAACATCTATATTTTCAAGATCCGGGTTACATACATTCTTCCTATTAAAGTGTTTTCTTAAATCATTTTTTTGATCACAAAAATAACCACATCTTCTACATTTATATATCATTTTATAATATAAATACATTTTATTTTTAAATAATTTCTTAATTTCTTAAAAAAAATAAGAATAATTAAGAATAATTAAGAATATAAAAAAATAATAGAATTTTAAGAGTCCAGAGAGAGAAATTTAAATTTGGAAAATTTGAAAATGAAAACGAAAAACGTCCTGAACTTTTTTTGCATTTTTTGAACCTCATAATCTCAGTGTTAATCAAAAAGATAAGACCTTAAAAATAAGTTTTAAAAATAAATACTATTTCCAACTCCCAAACTTCCTTGATTTACATAATTTTAGTAGTCCATATATTTTTTTTTTTTTCATTATTTTCTAAATTTTCTTCTATTACAGAACCTTCACGCATGTTTCTCATTTCAATTTCTAAAATATTATCATTTTTTTGTCCTATTCTAACTTTATAATTAATCCATATATTTTTCCCTTTTCTATTTGTAATCAAAGATATTTGCATATCATAGTAATATAATATGCAGTATCTGTCAAAAAATGTAAAATATCTTATCATTTTTTTATAATTTTATTAAATTATAAGTTTATCAAATTATTTTTTTATTATATATCTATAATTGAATAATATATTTTAATCTATAAAGTTCCATGTTTTTCTATACTTCATACTAAATTTTATCCCCATTCAATTTCACCCATAAAATAATCAAGATTTATCATGTATTTATTCTCATGAGTAACCATATAACTAGAACTGCCTATATCTGTATGTTGTAGTCTCCACATGCTATAATAGGAAGTATTAGTCCATGATATGTAATACATGCTATGGTCAGAAGCTTGTCCAATAATTCCATGATTAGAGGTTGTTCTAGATGTGTCTATTATCATTTCGTTAAGTGTAAAAGTTTTCATTATTTCCCATATAGCCCCATCATTACTTACCAATATTCTAAATTCTTGATCAGTGCCAATCAAATAAGTACCATTCGTCCGTCCACTTACATAAAACCTTGTAAAATTATATTGATACGGTCCTTGAGGAATAAAATCAATATGTCCAAATATTCTACCCATGTAACCAATATAAGAATCACCTGTCTGTTGATTTCCACCCCATCTTGTTCCATTGATAATTTGATTTGCAGCATTATCTCTTGATACGAAAGAAAATAATTCGTCTTTTATAGTCCAACTTCTACCTCTCTTACCCCATAAAGCCCCATATTTATTTGTATTTGACTCAACATTTGTATCCGTAATAGGAGTAACTCCAGAAATACCTGATGCTTGGGTATCAACATATATTATTGTTGGCCCAGTATCATTACTATTTGGCAAATTTTTCCATTCCCAAGTTCCCTGTCCGGTTGAAGTAAGTACTTGATCTGCTTTATTTGGAGCAATAACCGGTCTGTTTTGTATACCATAACTATAGGCTATTGTATAATTTGTAGTAATTTTACTAAGAGGAGTTTCTTCAATATCACCTGTATTCCAATATGATTCATCCGCACTAGTATTAATAGCGATTCTTGACATCATTGGAGTATATTCTGAATGTGTTGTCGATGAAGAAAATAAATATGGAGAAATACTAGGACAGTAAATCATCCAAATTCCAAAACTTGTAGTTGGTATTCTAGTAACCCACTGTTCAGCAGTATAATCAGAACTAGCTCCAAGTGTATCAGATTTAGTTATTGAATGTGGTCCTACAAGATGATGTGTTTTTCCTGTTGTATTATTTATTCCGGCAAATTCAAAATCACCAATAAATGTCCAATTATTATTCTCATATTTTAAAATTTCAATTTGTTCTGGTTGTGGTTCTGGTGGAGGAGTAGCGTTATTATCTTCAATATATACAGGTGTATTGTCAGTAAATATATCTGTTGAATTAATAGTACTTTCTAGTGAATTATTGAAACTCCAATGTGCTATTATACCTGACATATTATTAGGAGTAGGTGAAGGATAATATCTTTGACTATACAATTCATTCGCTAAAGAACTAGATATAACTTCATCAAATATATATAATTGATCGATAAATCCACTAAATGATCCAGGAAAATATCCATCAGTTTGTCTGCCTATAGAAAATTTAGTATCCCGTGGATATGTAATACCTGATACTGGTAATAATACAGAACTTCCTTCCGCAGGTGTTAAAGTTTGTTCAACATTATCTATATAAATTTTAAAATCATTATTGTTTTTAGTAACTAAAATATGATACCATGTATTAATTAAAATACTATTAGTAGGAGTTTGTCTAGTGTATAGCCCATTTCTATTTGCACTATTATCACCAAAACACCATGTAATACAATTAGTATTATTACCATTATAGGTATCATTGCCTAAAAATACTACCCATCCGTATTCATTTCCACTAAAATTAAATCCTTGATTCAGTATATTTCCTCTATTACTTGTAGGATATATCCACATACTTATAGTTAATGTATTAGATAAAGAACTACCCCAAGAAGGATTATTAATAGCTAAATCAGTCATTTGTAAATATTTTTGATCTTCAATTGTAATTGTTTCAGTCTCATTTACAATATCTTCTAAATATCTTGGATGTTGCGTAGGATCTTTCTCTCCGTCTGGTAATAATGTCAAATTATTTGTAGCCCACAATTGAAATCGTTTTGGGCCCTCAAATGAATGTTGTTCAGTAGTATAAAAATTTAAACTATTAAAAACTTTTTTAGTAGGTTCTCTCCAACACCATGTAGCTCCATCTCCCCAAGGAGTATCTGAGGTATAAATTGTATTATTGGAATCTGATATATTCTGAAATAGTAAAGATGCATCATCTCCTTGAGATTGACCAGAGACTAATGCCTGACATATATCATCAGTATTTAAATTACTTGCTGTTATTCGTGTAGTTCCAGATGATTTCCAGGTATCCCAAGAATTTTCTTCAGTAGGATTACTGGGGGCACTTGATTTCCAATCTATTTCAATATTATTACCATTTCTAACATAATAAATCCAATATCTTGTATTACTATTATTACTGATAGCTCCATATCCACTACTATAGAGCATATTACCACCTACAGTACCTTGATTATTATATCCTACATTAGCACCGCTATATACATAAGGACCCTCTCCATCATTTACTTTACCATTAAAACTATTTTCATCTACATTAGGTCCATAATATATAGCTGCTCCAGTATATTTAGCTTTCATTGATATACCTATCTTAAAATCTCCACTAACAATATCAATACCTATTTCTTCATAAGCCCCTATTGAATATGAATTACCATCTTGTCTCAGCCATGTACTAGGACCTGGATTACCGGATGAATAATATGGATACCATGTCATTCTATCTTCTGATATTTCTCCTGATATATGATAGGTTGTAGGATGAACAAAACCAAGAATTTTTTCACTGGTTTTACTAAAATACGCATTAGTTAAATTGATACCCTTACCAATTTCTATTGTATTCCAAATTAATGTTCCATCTGTGGGTAAATTATAGGTCTCTGTCATATTATAATTTTCGGTTTCAGAGGAAAACATTCCTCTTCTTACTAATGGTCTAGCACTTTCATCACCAAAGGATATTGTATTAAGTTCTTCCAAATCTGATAATTTATCCCATTCCCACGTCCCTTGTCCAGTAGATTTTAATATAAGATCTTTTTTTTCAGGAGGTTCTACTGCTCTATATTGAATGGTCGGAATTGTATATGTAATAGTATATTCATTTGTAAATATAGGAGTTTCTTCTATGTCACCTTTAGACCAGAAGCTATCATCTGCAGTAGTATTGATAGCAATTCTAGACATTAAAGGAGTTGAAGCAGAAATTGAGGTATTAATTGGATATCTTATAATTACTATTCCAGAACCACCGAGACCCCCCCCCTTTGGACCAGAACCACCACCACCACCACCACCAGTATTATCTGAACCATGTGTGGCATCATAAGAATCATTCGCACCTATTCCACCACCACCGGACCCGCCAGTTCCAGGTACTCCTGCACTACCACCTCCTCCACCTGCATACATTATTTGAGAACCTGTGATAGCATTAGCAATTCCATTTCCACCATTACGGACCTCTCCAGGACCACCTGCACCACCACCACCACTTCCATGACTACCAGACCCACCATCATTACCTTGTCCAGATGTAGCTGATCCTCCGGTACCTCCATTAGCTGAACCACCTCCGGAACCACCATTTTTTCCATTTGTATCACCATTTCCACCGCCACCTCCTCCTCCAATAGCTAATAAATCACCGAACGAAGAATTATCACCATTACCTCCAACAGCTCCACTTGAACTACCACTTGTTATTGATGTTCCTCCATTTCCTACAACGACTTGATATTCTTGTGACTCTACGATGAGAGGAGTTCCACCTACATTAGTTATTATTCCTCCTGCTCCTCCACCTCCACCATAATATCGTCCACCACCAGCACCACCACCAATTATTAGATATTCAACATTAGTTGTTCCAGTAAATCGAATACTTGATGTTCCAACATTCTTAAATTCGTGAACTGTATAGTTTATATCATTTTCAGTCATAGTATAAGTTATTACATTTGAATCAACTATAGAATTTACATAAGAAATATAAGGATTGGTATATGGACAATAAATTAACCATAAACCATATTTTTTTAGAGATATTTGAGAAATCCATTCTGATGCAGAATAATCTGTACTTGCTCCTATTGTATCAGCTTTATTTATTGTGTGTGGTCCAACCATGTGATGAGTTTTACCTTGTGTATTATTTGAAGCAGCAAATTCAAAATCACCTATAAATGCCCATCCATCATTGTTTGTTATTAAAGGACTAGATGAATTATTAGAACCAGAAGTTGTAATATCTAACTCTGCCCCAGCCTCAACCTCAAATTTAATATTTCCTGTTCCTCCTGTAAATACAGTAATAGAATCAGTATTATCATCTTCTGCTGGAATATTTAATTTACTGGTTGTTAAATCACCTGACTCAATTACAAGAGTAAATACTTTATTATATCTTAATATAACAATTCCATCTGAACCACTACCAGGCATAGCACCACCATCTCTACTTGAACCACCACCACCACTACCAGTATTAATAGATCCATCTCCAGCAGTTCCCTGAGCAGCACCATTACCACCAATTCCACTTCCCCCCCCTCCAATATAGCCACCTGATGAATTATGAACACCTCCTCCTCCTCCTCCAGCATAAAATTGATTTATTCCTATAATATCAATTTCTAAACCAATACCACCATCTCCAGCATAAGGATTCGAAGCATCTTGACCAGGTCCTCCTGCTCCTCCTCCTCCTCCTCCAACGTGAGGAGCGGAACCATTTCCACCAGCACCTCCTTTAAAACCATTAGGACCAGTATTAATTCTCAGTGGATCTGGATTAGAAGTATAATTACCATTTATATCCCAAAGATATGTATCAGGTCCTAAAGCTAAACCACCTAGGGCATTATTATCACCTCCACCGCCACCAGAACCACCATTTTGACTAATACTTCCACTTTTCCATGCAGATCCCCCCCCACCACCCCTAACAATTATATCATCTAAAGTAGAATCACCACCACTAGGGGCACTGTGATTTTGTCCTCCTGTAGCAACACCACCAGTTCCAATTGTAACTTCATATGATTTATCAAAATCAATTGTTTTCAGTTCTTCAATAGATTTATTTCCTCCATTTTCTGCTCCCCAAGTTGTTCGTAAACCACCAGCACCACCACCACCACCGTGACTTGACGCGCCTGCACCACCACCAGCTACAACTAAATAGTGAAATTCTGGTTTTACCTTAGGTTGAGATAAATCAATATCACTAGGATGTTGAGTTTCTTTAAATTCATAATTTTCATAAATAATTAGTGTGTTGGAAGCCCATAATTGGAATTTTAATGGTTCTGTGTATGAATGTTCTTCTGTAGTATAGAAATTTAAACTTTCAAATATTTTAGCTTCTGGTTCTCTCCAACACCAAGTATTTCCTTTACCCCATAAAGGTTTAATAATACTATCATCATTATTTTCACTATTATTATCATATTGTTTGAGTTTAATCCCTTTACCGGCTTCGATTGTATTCCAAATTAAACTACCATCATTAGGAATTTTATATTCATCTGTAATATTATAACTATTATTAACAGATGTAAACATACTTCTTTGTATTTGAACTATTGATTCATCACCAAAACCAATACTAGATATATTAGATAAATTATTTGAATTATCACCCAATCCTCTTAATCCCTCTTCCGCATTTACTATATTTATTTTACCTTTCATAGCATCATGATTAGCACATCTATACCATAATCGATCAGGGGCATCTTTAGGTATAATCCATTTCCAATAACCATCTATCTTATTATGTACATCAACTCCTTTTTGATTTATACCATAATTATAATATTGTAAACCTTGACTGTATAAAAGTGTATCATCAATAGGAGAAGTATCTAATCCGTCATCAATTTGAATTCTAACGGGATGATTGGAATTATTTATATTTATATTTATTTTATATTCAAAATTTCTAATAAAAGTGATAGTAGGATAGGATTCTTCTTCATTATTATTCCATATATATACATTTTTATTACTAATATATCCAATACTTTTATCATTTCCTTTTAATATCATTTTTTCAAATTCATTTTGAATATGTTGACTAGAAAATACAGTATTATCACCAATACGTATATTATTAGGTATGGTAATATTTGAAATAATTGAATTATTGGACATTTGAATTTTACTATATTTTTGATTTCTTATCTGTATTTTACTGAATTTTATTATCTTATCATCATTTGATATAATACTACTATTATACAATTTTGTGTTTAATTCATCATTTATATATTTACTTGATAAAATTGTATTATTATTAATAAGATAGACGTTTGGAATAATAATACTAAAATGTTTACTATTATTTGGCATTAAAATACTTGTATAATTTGAATCTCCATTAAGTATTCTAGTAAAATTTAATGTATCACTAATATCTTTTATAAAATTATAACTTTTTAATGTATTTTCATAAACATATTTACTAGATAATACTTTATCATCACTGATGATATATTTATTTGGTATTTCGATTTCATTATATAAGATATTATTTGGCATTTCAATTGTATCATATGTTGCTACATCATTAAATATTTCAGAATATATGATTGTACTATAAGGTTGAGTAATTACATTACTATTACCAAATGTTGATAATATTTCATGAATATATTTACTAGAAAATACAGTTTCATCACTTACTGCGTAATTATTAGAAAGATTAATTCCATCATGTAAAATATTGTTAGAAGTTAAAATGCTATCATATGCGCCAAAATCTGTTTTTATTCTTGTAAGTAAACGTGATTGGTAAACATCTGTTATTATATTATTTTTAAAATTGTTGGATAATTGATCATGAACATATTTACTTGAAAAAATAGTATCATCACTAACAGCTAATATACTAGAAATTATAATTTCATCATGTATAGTATTGTCTAGCATCATTATACTATCAAAAGTTTCTTCGTCAATAATAATATCAGTAAAAGCAACATTTTGATAAGGATCTGTAAGTATATTTATGTTAGAATCAAGTGATTCAGATTCAACCCATTTCCAATCATTAGCATCTATAGATTTTAATATTAGGTCTGCTTTTTTAGGTGGTTTAATTGCTTTATATTGTATTTCAGTAGTATAATTAATAGTATAATTAGTATTCAATTTATCAGTAGGAGTTTCTTCTACATCACCTACAATCCAATAATTATCATCCGCAGGAGTATTTATAGCAATTCTAGAAATTACAGGTGTTAAGTTATGTTGAGAACTATCTACAGATGATATATATGATGTAATATTTGGGCAATAAATCATCCAGATACCATATGTATCTTGAGGTATTTTATTTATCCATTGTGAATCTGTGTATAAATCAGAAACTCCCACGGTATCTTCTTTAGAAATAGAATGTGAACCAATTTGATGATGAGTTTTTCCTAAAACATTGTTAGCAGCACTGAACTCGAAATCACCTATAAATGTCCATCCATTTTGATTTGTATTGTAGTAATTTATAGCATTTTGTGGCTCTTCAGATTCAAAAGGGATTTGTTGTAAAGCCAAATCACTATTATTAACACTTCCAAATTCTATTGGAAATGGAGTTGTATTAATTGATTGATTTTCTAATGAATTATCACTAAAACTTGTTTTTACAACAGCTCCACCTCCATGCTCCGTAAATTTAATCAAAATACTATACAATGTATTAGCTTCAAATGTATATTGACCAAATCTAGAACCTTGGTAGTTTCCTGCTGTAGCATGATTACCAGGATGAGAACAAACTAAGGTAGCATCTGTAATATTGTTTACAATGTAGGTATAACTAACTGAATCCGGATGGTTAATATTACTCCATTTTTTATCACCTTTAATGATCCATATATAACTATCGTCATCACTACTTGTTCCAAAATGAAGAGTTTTATCATTAGAATAAAGTATATATCCATCATAATAATATGTAAAATAATCTTGATTAACAACATTATTAGATATTGCAACTGTTGTTACTGTATCACTTAACGCAAAATTATTCCAAGATGGTAATTTATCCATGTATGAACCTCCTGAATAATTATATAGATGTCTATTTAGATAACCATTATTAGTAACTGCTAAATCGGGTATAGATGATATTGTATTAGCTTTAGTATCCGATAAAAATCTAGGATGTTGATTTGAATTAAATTGATTATTTGATAATAATGTTAGATTATTACTTGCCCATAATTGAAATTTTGTATTATAATTATTTGAATGAGATTCTGTGGTATAAAAATTCAAAGTGTTAAAAACTTTTAATTCGGGTTCTCTCCAACACCAAGTACTTCCTTCTGGCCATAAAGATGCATGATCTAATGCTCTCGCTAATTGTATTCCTTTTCCTTCTTGATTTGTATTCCATATAATACTTCCATCATTCGGTAAATTATAAAGTTCAGTTGTATTATAATTATTTGTTTCTGATGTGAACATACTTCTTCTAACTAAATTTCTTTCTTCACCAAATTGAATATCTATAATACCTTTTAAAGACCCGGTTTTCTCACCTTGTACTAATGTACCATTTGATGATTTCCATATTTGATTTGAACCAGGATAAGTATTAGGAATTGTTCCGTTAATTATAAGATTATCAATAGTAAGTGTATTATTTATTAATGTTTTACCATTGATTATTATATCTTCACTATCAGTTTCTTCTGTTTTTCCTACTTTAACTAAATCTGTCATTAATCCATTTTGTCTTACTCCTAATTCTAATCTACTATAATTTGCTGAATATTTTGTTGTTTTTATATCTGAAAAATCTTCAGCTTGACTATATACAGAATAATACTCTACTTCGTGAAATACTGTTGCTTGTTGACCGTTACCTCCAATTGATTCTATAACTATAGCATAATACATATAAGCTGTTGTATTATTTGAATTGAATGTTTCTATATGACCATTTCCACTATTATATGTCATATGTGTACTAGATGAATGTAGTTGTATCCAATTTGTATCATCATTTGATGCTAAAATTTTCCAAGAATCCGGAGCCTGATTATCAAAACCACTTCTTCCAATTATTTTAATACTTTCAAACGCAACTGCAGTTGACATTTCTAATTTAAGCCATTCACCGTTCACACTACCAAGACTATTTGACCCAAAATAATTATTATCAGTAGTTGTATTATGATATGCATTATTTGAATGCCAACCAGTAGAATTATCTCTATCAAATACTTTGTATATATCATAATTTGGAGTATAAGCATTAGTTGATCCAGTTACTGTATATGTAATACCATCTACAGTGGATGAATTGCTAGATAATTGAGGAGGATACTGAATATTTATATCTGTATCAACTTGAGCTTTAGTCTTATAATTTCCAATAACGATAGTTCCCGAATCGGTATTTGTAGATTCTAAGTGTAACTGTGGATTACCTGGACATTTATTTAATATAATACTTGTAGCAGAATTACTTATTAAAGAAATAGATTCGCTTGATTCTAAATTTGACATACTATTCCATTCTAAAGTATTATTTGAATTAACTTTTAAAAATTTATTAGATTCATTCTCATAACTTGGTAAAGGCTTGTTACTTAAACTATTATAATCAACGGCTGTTTCTGATCCTTGTATTAAAGCACCTGTAGAAGATTTCCATATTTGATTTGAACCAGGATTGGTAAAAGGTAAATTTCCAAATATAATATTATCAGCATTCACTTTAAAAATAGCAGCAGATGAACTACTAGCCATTGTACAATCTAAAAGTGTACCTCTGTGAACATTACCTACCATAAACTTATCATCATTTGTATTATTAACTCCTATGGAGGTACCCAAAAATATACATCTATCACCACTTGAATTTTGACCTGCAGTAGTTCCTATATATATGCAATGTTCGTTTCCATCTGTGGTAGTACCACTCGAAACATATCCTGCCATACGACCTATATAAATTGATTTAGCTGATTTATTATTATAACCTGTGTAATTACCTAAACCAACCGATTGGGTTCCACTACCTTGTTGTAGTGCTGATCGACCCAAAGCTACACGTTCATTATCCTGAGATAAATATCCACTCCATAATCCAACATTAACACAATTTGTTCCGTTGCTG
>Ga0206130_10001118_pt1 | contig 40783 bp, 22 predicted proteins | sample Helgoland_Spring_9_FD_148637 | JGI IMG/M metagenome (GOLD analysis project Ga0206130, IMG submission 148637) | Pelagic subsurface seawater microbial communities from Kabeltonne, Helgoland, North Sea - Helgoland_Spring_Bloom_20160512_1 | ecosystem: Environmental > Aquatic > Marine > Epipelagic ...
AATTGCTCGTCGCGCGGCTTTGCGCACGCTACTCTGCGCCGCGACGTCATCAAGCGTCGCGTCCGGCAGCCCACTTAAAAGCGGGAAAGTCTTGAGCAGTTGCGGTGTCACCACCATAAAACGCTATCCCTCGGGGCGTTGCTTTGCTACTTATTGTTCGAAATGCGTAAGCCCACTAAGACAGCGGCAGCGAAGTACGTAACTTAAGGCATTGATTGCGCGTTTCTAATTGCGGTAATTCTCACTAACTGGTCAACATCTTTAAGACAGGCGAGTATTATAGGCATGCTAAGCCTAAGTAATAAGGGCGATTACCGCCCTGTGTGACTGCAATCACCCCGCGTCGTCGGCCCTTGATTTATCTTTAGCGTCGGACGGAAATTCGCGACCACAATAAACGTGGAAACCAGGAAACGCCTACAGCGTAAATGCCTGAAAGACTAGCTTAAAGAAAAGACAGAAATAGAAATAGAAATAGATACAGATACAGTTTTAGAGAATGAGACAAACAGTGACCAACAGCAGTCCACATCACATTGCCTTACCCCGAAGCGCGCAGCACCGGCAGGGCTGTGGGCGGCTGCGTCGTTTGGGCCTTGCGCTACTGTCGCCACTCGCTTTGTCTCTTTCGCTGTCTTTCTCGTTAATCGCCCTACAGGCGACCGCTCAAACGACTAATTCTGTTCGCACGCCGACCGCTGTGGTCGGCGAGGTGAGTCTTGTTTTAGGCCGTGCCTATCTCGAGCGCGACAACGATCGCGAACGCATCGAAGCAGGCTCGAAGGTTCATGTTGGTGACAGGGTGTTTACCGAGGCAGGGGGTCATGTCCACGTGCGGTTCGTCGATGACGCACTGGTCAGCGTCCGGCCAAGCAGCACACTCGATGTTGTGCGCTACGATTATGACGCCGCGAAGCCCGAAACTTCGGCGGTCAAATTCGAGCTTAGCGAAGGCGTAGCGCGAGCAATTTCAGGCGATGCGGCTAAATCAGCCCGCCAACGCTTCCGCATGAACACGCCGATTGCCGCGATTGGCGTGCGCGGCACAGATTTCGTAGTAAGTGCTAACTCACGTTCAACCCAAGCATTGGTAAACGAGGGTGCGATTATCATGGCGCCCTTTTCCAGCGAATGCAGCAGCGACACGTTAGGCCCCTGTGCGGTAGACGCAGTTGAGCTCAGTCAAAATAGCCTCCAAATACTCGAGCTCGGAAGCGGGAACGCCGCACCGCGCCTAATCGCTGCGACTACCGGGCGCGCGCTGGGTGAGGCAGAAGACGCGAGTAATAGCGAATCAAATTTAGCGGAGGCGCAGATTGCGTCAACCGAGCCGCCCGACGCGTTAGACACAAACGAAATGTATCTAGAGAGCGTCGCTACAACTAAAATCAACACTGAAGTGGCTGTAGCTGAGAACGGAAGCGGCCAAGCACCAGACCCTGTAATCCCCAAGATTCCAGTGGTGTTAGCAGACTTCACCCCAACTTCCGCCTATACAGACGAGTCTACTCGCGCAGACCAACTGGTTTGGGGCCGATGGTCTTCGGACGGAAGCCCGAGTTTACTGTCGCTTAGTCTCAGCGACGCGCGCGAAGGCCGTGATGTCACCATCGCATCAACCTCTGGTTTCATTCTTTATCGCAACGAGCCAAACGGTGCGCGTGTTGAGTCAGGCTTGGGTGTTGTTAAGTTCGATTTAAGCGCCGCTGAGGCTTTTTACGATTCGGCCAATGGTATCGTCGCGATGCGCGTGGCGGGCGGAAACCTTGAGCTAGACTTCGTCGATAGAGCGTTTGCGACTGAGCTAAATCTTGACCATACCGCAACTGGGGCAATTGATTTCACTGCCAATGGCGCGATCGCCGATGGCGGATACCTGCAGCTTCGCGAAGACTCTAAAACTGTCTCTGGCGCCGTGGCTACCGATGGTTCAGCAGCCGGCTACTTCTTCGAGGAGCAACTCGAGGCAGGGCGTATTCAAGGCATTACGCTATGGGGTGCGCAATAATGAGCACTCCGCGTCTCTCTGTTGCCCAGCGCCTCGCCGGCCTGCCCCTTATCGGCAATTTGTTGTCGATGGCACCGACTCGCAGCCGCATTGCTGTACTTGGAATCGCCGGCGCCGCTACTTTCGCCCTGTTGGCGACTTCCGGCGCTTTTAATAGCCTCAAGAATTTAGAAGAACGGCTCGGCACCTTAGGCTGGACACTTGCGCCAGAAACAAGCACCGAGGCGCGCATCGTTATCGTCGCTATCGACGAACCGAGCATCGACGAAGTGGGCGCTTGGCCGTGGCCTCGCGAAACGATGGCCGAACTCACTCGTGCGATCGATACAGCGGGTGCACACTTACAACTGCACGACATTGTCTATGCCGAAGCGAAAGAAGGCGACGCCCAGCTCGCAGCGGCTTTGGCTAGCGCGCGCGGCGCCGTTATCTCGCAGGTGCCTGTTCTAGACATCAATCAAGCCGCAGGTCTTGCACCGGAAACTATCCGTGCGGGTCAAATGATGGGCAGCCTTGCAGGCATTCAATGCTCGAATGCCTCTGGTCTCATGTCGACGTCGAGCTTCCTTGCGCCGCACGCAGGTTTTAACGGCATAGCGAAGGGGCACATCGCGCCCGTAGTCAATGGCGACGGCTCAATCACCAAACAACCGGCAGTCGTGTGTGTCGACGGCCTAGCCTATCCTGCACTCGCTTTGTCTGCGCTGCTCGAAGCGACGGGCTCCGGCATCGAGCAGGTCGGCGTTCACAGCGCTAAAATTGCCGTGAATTCGGGGTCGATGGGCCCCGCGCAAACCTTAACTCTAGACTCCTACCCCGGACTTTCAGTGCCGCTGGATGCCGACGGTAATTTACGGATCTCGTATAACCGCGCACCCAAAAGCTATCTTGTGGTCTCCGCTGCTGACGTGTTGATGGGCAGAGCGGGCACCGAATTGCTCGACAGCGCCTGGGTACTCGTAGGCGCAACTGCATTCGGACTGGGCGATGTTGTTCCTACTCCGTACAGCGGAGCAACGCCTGGCGTCGAACTTCAGGCCCGCATACTCGGCAGTTTGCTCGACGTTGCAGTGCCCTACACACCAAACATTGCGGCGTGGATTCAGACATCGATTGCACTACTTTTTGCTGCAGCACTGCTCTTTGTTTCGTCGCGTATGAATGGTCGTCTAAGCGCGTTGATGCTGCCCGGTGCCGCAGTCGTGCTGCCTGCCGTCTCTCTTGCAGTTCATGCACAGATATTAGCTGGCGCCGATCTCTGGCTCGGGTGGATGCCCGCAGCAGTATTCGCCGGATTGGCCAGTGGTCTGCTGTTTGTCCTAGAGCAAGCACGCACGCGTAGCCAAAGAGACCGAGTGTTTAATAATTTGGCGAGCTATCTTCCGAGCCAAGTTGCTGAGGAAATAGCTTACAGTTTACCGAGTTCGACTATCGTTGCAGAGCGTCGTGATTTTACGCTTCTGAGCGCAGACTTACGTAACTTCTCGGCGTTCAGCGAAGCAAGATCACCAGAAGAATCAGCGGCAGTACTGCACTTTTTCTTTCAGAAAGCGGCGGGAATTATCGAAGACCACGGCGGCAGGGTGCATGAATACAAAGGCGATAGCCTGCTTGCACTTTGGGACTCTCAAGACACGAGTGTAGCGCTTCAAGCGCTATATGCAGCGCAAAAAATGGTCGCTGAAATCAATCACATTTCGTTGAGTGCTAACACACCTTACGGACTTGAACCTCTCGCACTTGGCATCGGAATCGAGCAAGGCGCCGCATTAATCGGATCCATAGGCCCCGCGCATCGACGCACGCATACATTGCTTGGTGATACGGTAACTATTGCGCTGCGCATACAAGAAATGACAGCAGAACTCGCTCAGCCGATTTTACTTGGCGAACGCGCTGCGCGTCAGTTAGACGCTGAGTTGTTGCAATCACAAGGAAGTTATTTGCTGCAAGGACTGACCATTCCGCATGTTCTCTTTGCGCCACGACCAGACGAGAGCAATCTAACCTCATTGACGGATTCTTTTGGGGATCAAGAACCAGGCGCAGACATACAGCCCAGGCTCCGAGTGCTTGCGGGCGGCCGCAGCGCATAGCCCTACCCGCTTTTGAGTGGGCCACCATCAGGAAAACTTTCCAACCCTGTTACCTTACTAGCATTCTGGCTGTGTTAGACTTGCACTCATTCAACCCCAAAAAATAAGATTGTATTTCCTCGAGTTAGTTAAACGCATGTTGCCAAACCTGGTTACAACAGTGAGCCAATTACGAAGTAGGTTCACCCCAACGCTTGCAGTGGGCGTTCTTGTCTCTGGGCTCGTCTTATCCAGCCAAGTCTCCGCACAAGAAGATAATAGCCAAGAGTGCCCTAACCTCGCCGTCTACTATCCGGCCGTTTACTTTGCGAACAATCCACTCACCGCCCAAACGCCACCCGACGAAGGCGCCCGTGAGCGAGCGCAGTGGACGCAGCTAGCTGCGACGCTTGCGGACATACAGGCTAGTTGCTTACGCTCATCGGAATACTATGCGCTTTTGGGCGCCGCCCAGCTCAACAGCGCACAGCTCGAACCCGCGTCTGAGTCTCTCGAGCGTGCGCTCCTGCTTGATCCCAACAACGGCGCAGCGCAGATCGACTTCGCATCAGCGCTTTTCGCCTCAGGTCAGTTGTTCCCGGCCCTGCAACTAAACGACGCGTTACTCGCTCGCACTGATTTGCCCAAAGAATTGCGTGAGACGCTTGTCAGCCGCGACGCAGAATGGCGAAGAAACACGCGCCAGCATACCCTTCAGCTTGATCTTTTGGCGGGCTATGACAACAACCTAAACGGCGCCCCGGGCTCCGATCAGATCACGCTGACTCTGTCTGGTGAACCGGTGCTACTGAGCCTGAATACTGATTTTCAGCTGCAGGAAGGCGCGTTTGCGAACGTTCAACTCAGCAGTCGGCACCAAAAACTCAATGCGAACGATCAGCGCAGCTGGACTAACGAGGTAAGGGGTCGCCTGAGTCAAGACACGACCTCTGACCTACTCCAGTTCGATACGCGGTACTCACTTATCAAGCCGACGCGGCGACGGACGGTGCAGTGGGAGGCGGGTGCAAGTTCATTGTTCTTCGGCGGAAGCGCCCTCTACACAGCGGCTCAGACTCGATTTCGCTACCAGACGAATTCGCAAAGACAATGCGCACCAGTCTTCGAAATAGCAAGCCAATACCAGCGATTCCATAGTCAGATGGCACTAGATGCATGGGAAAGCAAAGCGACCATCGGGGCTAACTGCGTCGCGGCCACCAAATCAGGACCTGTTATTCGATACGGATTCGATGGAGGCTATATTTCCAATAGAGCCTTGGATTCAAGGCGCCCCGGGGACGATCGAGACGGCTGGCAGGTTAATGCACGAATACAGCGAGCAATCTTTGGAGGCGAACTTACTGCGCAGGTGAGCTATACAAAGCTGAACGACGATGAGGAATACAGCTCGATTCTTGCTAATGGTGCGTCGCGGTGGCAAAAAAGAAACCAGGTCCTGATACAGCACCGAAGGCCACTTAGGCTGGGCAACAAGAACGCTCTATTCACGGTTAATCTCTATCACCAAGGTCAGGCGAGTAATATCGAGCTCTTCGAACTAACCGATACGGCCGTCAAATTTGGCATCAGTATCGCTCTGTAATTAATTGATTTAAAAAGAAGTTCTTGCCTCTAGATGACTTGCTTTCCAACGCATAGACAAAGAACTAATCCTAACACAACACGTTGAACCCGATCACCTTACTTAATCGCCAATAATCTGTGTCACTGCGCGGAACACACCACAAGCAAGTGAACAAACCAAGTTTTCATGTAGCATCGACGCCACCTAGGGCGGATAACTAGAACGTTCCGTATCAGGGTTAATCTCTATCGTTAAGATCAAGCGAGCAATATGGAGCTTTTCGAATAGAGCGATACCGCACTCGAGTTCGGATTCAGTATTTCGTTCTAACAACGATATTTATCTAGCTATACTACTGATTTATAGTTAAATAGCTTTTAGGTCGTAGGATATTACTAAGCGGTGCGGACTCCGAAGACGCCCAATGGCCCGCCTTTTTGCCCTTTTGCCGTCTCTATGTAACGCTGCGCAGAAAACTACACAGAAAATACACCCTCTTCGTGCCACTGCTTGTAAAACCACACATAAAATTCTCTGCCATACCTGAGACTTATACGCGCGACTCAAAGTAAAACTTTGCAACGAAAAGTTGTACTTGCCCTCAAGTTTTAGTATCTTCAGCTCGCTATCTGGTTGCGGTTGTGGGTTCTATCGACCTCAGGCCTGATGTAGAGGCGTCTTTCGGACTATTTGCGAGTGTGTGTGACTTCAATCACAGCCACTCGAACAGTAGTTCGATTAAGCTTCTTTCAACGATGGAAAACCGCCGGCCTAACTTTGTGGCACGGGCCGGTCGCAATCGTAAGCGTTTATAATTTGAAATCGATCTCAAGGAGATACACCACAATGGCTTTTATAACAGCTGAAACAAGAAGTGACATCGTCGAACTGGCGATGGGTATGCTCAACAAGGCACCAAGCACAACAATGCTCAACACGCTGGTCGAGAAATCGTCAGCCGGTTCTACAATACAAGATCTCGCTGATTACATCGCGACTACCGATGCATTCACTGCCGAGTATCCTTCGACCCAGACAGCAAGAGAGTTTGCTACTGAAATGTTCGGTAAGCTCATTACGGGTGGAACGCTTGATGCAGCAATTAACACCGCCGTCATCGATCTTCTCGAGGGTATGCTCACAGCCGGCACAACAAAAGCCGAAGGCTTTGTGGCCGTTATCGACTACCTGTCAAACACTGCAAATAACACTAACGCAGATCTCGGTGATATCTCTAAATCATTTCAAAATCGCGCCGACGCCGCAGAGTACTTCTCGATTACTAAAGAACTAGGCGGTTCTACTGATGCAGAACTTGCTGCTGCGATCGCGACAGTAACTAGTGATGCGGCTACGCTCACGGCGGCGAATACAGCTGCTGACGCAACAGCAGCAGTCGTGGTGGTCACGCCGGGCACTACCTACACTCTCACTACAGGCACGGACTTCGTTTCTGGCACAGCTCTCGACGATATAGTCAACGCTGTCCGCGGAGGTTCTGCGAGTACAACGGAAACATATTCACCGACTGACCAGATTAATGGTGGTGGAGGCACAGATACTCTCTACATAGAATCCGATAGGACCGCAGAAAATCTCGCAACCGTTACGAATATGGAGAAAATCCAAGTAACAAATGCCGGTGCTGCCGCTAGCGTCTTGACAGTAACGCTGCCTAACGACAAGGCATACACGAACTTAGAAAACTTGAACAGCACCGGGGAGGTAACATTCAGTGCTATCTCTAATGCTGATGTGAACGGTGGGATTACTTCGCAGCCAAATGGTGAAGTAACTACATTCGGATACACATCGACTGCGCTGCTGGGTGCTACAGATAATCTAGACGTAGAACTGGTTGGTGTAGATGGAGACTTAAAGCTTACTGGTGGTACAGCTGCCAACGCGATGGAAACTATCACGTTAAACTCGCTCTCTGACGGTGAAATCGATACATTAACCACGACTAACATGAACACTACTAAACTTGTATTTACTGGAAGTGGTGCGCTTAATCTTAGAGGTATTACAGATACTGGTGCGACGATTAACGTCTACGACGCAAGCGCGTCGACAGGCAATATCACTGTTACTGGTGATAACACTACATCCAACACGATTACCGGCGGTGCTGGTAACGACTCGCTAGGCGGCGCGGCTGGTAGCGACGTTATCACTGGCGGTGCGGGCAACGACGAGATCACTGGTGGTGCTGGTAACGACCACCTAGACGGCGGTGCGGGCGACGATACTATTGTCCTTGATAGTGTAACTGTTGACGATACAGTTACCGGCGGTGAAGGTACGGATGTCCTCTCTCTTGCTGCAGCTGTTGGCTATACTGCGGCTCTTAACAGCGGTGTAGGCATCACTGGGTTTGAGACTATCAAGACAACCGGTGCTTTGACCCAGGACTTTTTAGGCCTTGCTGGCAACGCGATCACAAAAGCAGTGACAGGGTCGAATAGCGCAGTAACGCTAAGAGAAACGGCCATTACTGCCGTTGACGCCTCTACCAGTGGCGCTAACGGTACGCTAAGTATTAGCCAGGCTACAGACGGAGCAGCTGATGCGATGGCTGTGACTTTGGGTAGTGTTTTGGGTGTTTCTAATGCCCAGTTGACACTAAACACTGTCGACACCGAGACTGTTACTGTTGACTCAGTTGGTGCTAACGGCAACACATTGACCCTAGGTAACAACACAGCAGGTAAAACTGCTACTGCTACTGCCGCTGCAGTTGCGGCCGCAGCTGCCACGGCTACTGATCTCACTAGCATAACAATCACTGGTTCAAAGAACTTGACTGTCACCGCTAGCTCGAAGAACACAGCTCTGGCTACAGTTAACGCAGATGCCTTCACAGGCGATACGTTGGAGGTTACAGCGAATAGCGGTACTACACAGGCGGCAATGACGGTTACTGCCCCTACTGGCACTAGCGCGACGATCAATACTGGTAAGGGTGCGGACAAAGTCACTGTCGGTGACGGCGGAACTGCATTGGCCAACACCATCAATACAGGTGATGGTGCGGACACGATCGTTTCTGGCGCAGGCGTGGATACCATCAATTCAGGTGACGACGGTGGCTCAATTACATCTGGCGCGGGTAACGACAACATTACTTCTGGCGATGGCGCAGACACAATCACGCTGGGTGACGGCGACGATACGGTGGTTACCTCGGGTTCAGGAGCTGACATTATTGACGGCGGTGCGGGTAACGATACTGTTACTACAGCAGGCGCGGGTGCGGATAGCGTCACGGGTGGTGCAGGTAACGATGACCTCTCTGGTGGTGCCGATAACGACACCCTTGACGGTGGCGCAGGTAACGATACGCTTAACGGTGATGCAGGTAACGACAGCATTGTTGGCGGTGACGGCAACGACACTATCAGTGATGGCGCCGGTAACGACGTTGTAACTGGCGGCGCTGGCGTTGATACGATTAATATTAGCTCTGGTAACGACAATGTCGACGGCGGAGCTGGTAACGACGTAATCACAATCACTGGCCTGAGCAACGCTGATACGATAACTGGTGGTGACGGAACTGACTCACTGACTATCACTAACTCAAGCACCGGTACGCTAACACCGCAATTCACCTCTATTGAGAGCTTGACTGTAAAGACATCGGTGAACTTCGGGTTGAATCAGACCACAGCAACTGACACAACGTCCCTCAAGGCTTTCACTATCTCGAGCACTGAGTCCACTTCTGACTCAGTGAACCTGACAAAGATTGCCTCAGGCTCGACTGTGGATATTTCCGAAGACTTCTCTTGGGATGGAATCGCAGGTGACGTTGACGACACTGGAGACATTGGTGAAGTAAACATCAGTACTACTGACGGTGGAACTCTGACGCTAAATGTTCACGCTGACCAAGATGCTTTAACACACGCAGATACTTCGTTTGCAAACGTTACCGATCTTACAGGTGCAGCTACGATTACTATCAACTCTAAGAACTCTGATTCTAACGACATCCAGAATAGTCTGGTGGCGCTTGGGTTGGATGACGATGAGACGCAGACATTGGTTATTAACGCTGAGGACAGCGCAGGTCTAATTGTAGGTAATGTTACAAACGCAGCTGCTCTTCAGTCACTAACGTTCTCGACAGTGGCGGGCGCAGCCTCAACTATGGGAACAATGGTAACAGCAACTTCGTTGGATACACTTGCTCTTAGCTCGACTGGAAGCGCATCCAGCCTCACGGTAGGAGCCATAGGTGGTACGACTACCGCAGCACTGGAATCTTTGACAATTTCAGCTGGTGACAGCTCGACCACTACGACTGCAGCGATCACTTCATCAGGTGCTTCTGCCATGACGTCTGCAACTATTACGGCATCAGGTGCAAATTCTGTAGCTGCAATCGGTGGTGCGCTCAATATGGGCACTTCAGCAATAACTAGTTTTGGAATTACTATTGCAGATAATGCGCAGCTTCAGTATGCGGCGTCTTCGATTACTTCTGGAGCAATTACTGCTGGAACCCTGTCGTTCGGTGACTACTCAACCATCACAGACATCGATTCTAACTCAGGAGAGGACCTGACTATAACGGGTGCCATAACTACGCTAGGCGTGAGCCTCGGCAGGGGAATCACCAACGCGGCCACTGATAGTATTATTGTTAGTGGTACGGTCACTACATTGAACCTGAGCTCAACTTTGGGCGCAGAAACAATTGCCTTGGATACGAATAATATCCTCGACTACGGTGGCAACACGGACTTGATTGATTTCGCAACTATTACAAAGGCAAACTACACGCACACAGGTACCGGTTCCCTGTCCTGGGTCGGTGACAATATCGGTGCTGCTGTAGCGGACACGCAGGTTATTAAGTCCAATGCGACTAGTACTACCGCCGACACGCTAGAAGGTGGTGCTGGTAATGACTCCTTGACGGGTAACGCTGGTGCCAACCTCATGGAAGGCAACGCCGGTGACGACACAATCAAAGGTCTCGCCGGTAACGACACAATCACTGGTGCCGCTGGTAACGACGCATTGACAGGTGGTGAAGGTGTCGATGCTTTAACTGGAGGTGCTGGTAACGACACTATTAACTTGACAGAGTCTACTCAGGTTGCGGACACGGTCGTTATTAACGCCGTCACTTCTGTCAGCTCTGACTCGAATGTTAACGTGGGGACCAGTGCTTCTAACGCTGACGATACTGGTGATGACACCATTACTGGATTTGACGCTGGGTCTGACGTGATCCAGATTGTAGCAACGGCAGTTGTTGCTTTCGACCACACGTCTGCACTCTCTGTAGGTACAGGTGTTGATGGTGTCACAGGTACTGCAACAGCTGTTGATGCCTTCGTCAAAAACACGTTGCTGATCAACCTCGACAATACTGCTGCGGTTAACAACGTTGGTGACATCGTTCTTGGCTTTAGTGACTTCGCTCTGAACGGTGTATCTCAATTGGGTGCCGCTGACTTCCTAACAGTTGCAGACGTCGACCAAAGCATGCAGTACAACATTACTGGTACTACTGCTGCTAACACGATCGTTACTGGTGATCTGGCTGACACGGTGACCGCTGGAGATGGTACAGACACTATCACTACTGGCGCTGGCGATGACGTAGTGATAGGTACTGTTGCATTCATTGCCGGTGACACTGATGTCATCGTCTTTGGCACCGGAACCGATACTCTGCAAATCACGGGTGCCGCAGTTGGAGATTTCAGTGGAATGACGCAGTTCGCAGCCGAGGCTATTACTTTCGAGGCGGACAGTGGAGCAGATGCGCTGGTATTTGATGATGGACAGTTCAATACTGGTGCTGCGAGTATCACCTTAGCGGGTGCTGTAGACGGCGATAATGACACTATTACGATTAAAAAGGCGACCACCACCTTCGAAGCAAGTGCCGAAAGTGCCGCCTCAGATGTTGACATTGCCGGTGAATACCACCTGGCAGATGTGGGCGACGATGGCGTACTTACGTACTACAACGAGAGCCTCAGTGGAGTAACAACCCTGACCATCGTTGGATTAGATGGAGGTGCGACGTCCATCGTTTCTACCAACTTGGTGTTCACTGCGTAGCGCTAACCTGTGGTTAGTGTAGGTATTACACAGCAATAACGCGGGAGCGAGGAAGAGGTAAAAGCTTCCCTGCTCAGAGAATAAAAAAAGCCAACTCTTAATAGGGTTGGCTTTTTTTGTGGAACGACAAAACCGCCGAGATCCGAACAAAGGTCTCGACGATAAAAATTGAACGGCGAGACGCAATTACTGACTAAATTCGAAAATTTTTCTGCACAACAATACCTTATTCATTTAAAAAAATTGAAGAAAAGATATAGGATTAATAATATAAAAAGTTCCTATTTGGGCACCAATCGCAGGTAACTTCTCAATACTTCGCAAGAGACAATCCTTGCTATAACCCCGCAATTAAGGGCTGCTGTCGGTACTTACCAGCACCTAGACTACTATACCCATAACTTTTCTATTACTAGGTAGATGCCAAAGGTAGTCAAAGAACTGTCAGACATATCCATCAAACGATTTAGACATCGTGTCGGTACTGGTGCGAAGAACCGTGAGTTAAGAGGCAAGCCGATTAAGGCAATGCATGCTGTTGGAGGTGTATCAGGACAGCATTTACAGTGTTTGCCACCCAAAAGCTCTGAGAAGGCTGGAGCCAGGCAACGGATATATCGCGCTACTGTTAGCAATAAAGGCTGCTAGAGAGCTTCAGAAAGATATTTAGACACTGTTAGTGAAAAGAAAGCCCAGATAGCTCAGTTAAAGGCAGAGCAAGCTAAAGAATTGACGTTTGAATAGTTTGCCAGAGAAAGGTTCATTCCGACACAATCGTTGGAGCATAAAGCCCCGCACCAAACCAGCAGATTAAAACAGTTACTCAGAGACTCTGTCTTTCCGCGTATAGGCAATATGCTTCTAAGTGGCATTGAAAGGGAAGACATAGTTGAGCTCTTAGAGCCTATCTGGATAAAAAGGAACGAAACCGCAAGGCGTGTCCTGCAATATGTCCACAGGGAAATCCAACTAGCTATAGCAAAAAAATTACGAGAGTAAGGTAATCTCGCTGTATGGAAGAATGATTTATCACTGGAGTTAGCCAAACCCGCAGCGATTCACACAGTAAAACACCATCACTGTAACGATTGTGGAGGCTGAATAGTGGGACTATGGTTGGCCGAAAATCGGCTAGTAAGTCATAATTAAGCCAATAACTTAAAGCAAATTAAGAGTTTTCAATGGAACTGACTGTCGATCAAGCACTGCAACAGGGTGTTGCCGCACACAAAGAAGGCAAGCTTCAAGATGCCGAACGCCTATATCGGGCTATCTTGCAGTCTCAGCCTTTGCATCCAGATGCTAACCATAATCTAGGCGTATTAGCAGTCTCAGTTAATAAAGCTGATGCGGCATTGTCATTATTTAGAGCTGCTCTCGAAGCCAACCCAAAGGTAGAACAGTTTTGGCTGAGCTATATTGATGCTCTAATCAAAGAAAAGCAGTTTGAAAAGGCGAAAGAAGTGCTTGTACAGGCAAAAAAGCAGGGCGTCGAAGGCAGGAAATTAGACGTCTTAGAAACGCAGCTCACATCAGCAGCTCAAGTAAACAGGCCTAAATCAGCTGTGCAAACGAAAAGCCTGACATTGTCAGAGAAGCGAAAGAAATTAGCGGAACAAAAAAAACAGAAGAAGAAAGCAACTAAACAAAACTTAAAAGCTAACAATCCATCTCAGCAACAACTCAGTAGTCTTTTAGAACACTATCAAACTGGACGATACGTTGATGCTGAAAAGCTATCAAAAGCTCTCACTCAAGAATTTCCCGAACACCCGTTTGCCTGGCAAGTACTTGGAACGGTGCTCAATCAGCTAGGCAGGATACCTGAGTCAGTAGTTGCCAAAGAAAAAGCAGTTAAGCTAGCTCCAAACGATGCCCTAGCCCACAGCAACTTGGGGAACACTCTCCAAGAGCTAGGAAGGCTACGCGAGGCAGAAGCAAGCTGTAAGCAAGCAATAGTATTGAAACCCAATTTTGCCGAAGCCCACAGCAACCTGGGTAACACGCTACAAGAACTAGGAAGACTAGACGAGGCAGAAGCAAGCTGTAGACAAGCAATAGTATTGAAACCCGATCTTGCCGAAGCCCACAGCAACTTGGGTATCACGTTAAGAAAACTTGGCAGATTAGATCAGGCTGAAACAAGTTTGAGGCAAGCTATAACACTGAAACCTGACTATACCGCAGCTCACAGCAACTTGGCTAGCACGCTCAAAGACCTTGGAAGATTAGATGAGACGCTTGCCAGTTATAACCAAGCAATTAAGCTAAACATTAATTCTTCTGAAATTTATAGTAACAAATATCTTTGTTTGAACTATATTTCGTCTTGTAGTCCATTATTTATTTTTGAGCAACACCTTGAGTTTGAAAAGCAATTCGGTGGAGTCAAAACAGAACCACTCTTGATTCCAGCGAGTAGTCTACGGACAGAGAAGCGATTGCGGGTTGGCTATGTTTCGGGAGATTTCAGGAAACATTCTGTAGCGTATTTCTTTGGGCCACTTTTGCAGCATCACAATTCTAATGTTGTAGAAACATTTTGTTATTACAATAATTCTTATATCGATGAGATGACGAAAAGTTTAATGGTCAGTTCCGATCATTGGCGATCCATTGTTGGGATTACTGATTCAGATGCTGCTAATCTCATTAGGAATGACAAGATCGATATTTTAGTTGATCTGTCAGGTCACACAGCGAAGAATAGATTACTAGTATTTGCTCTAAAACCGGCCCCTATTCAGGTTACGTGGTTGGGGTATCCAAATACGACAGGCCTTTCTGCAATTGATTATCGTTTTACGGATATCATCGCAGATCCAGAAGGTGAGGCAGATGAATTTCATAGCGAAAATTTGGTACGCTTGCCTAATGGATTTCAATGCTATACAGGGGATAAAGCAGTTTATTCGAGTAGTGAATTGCCGTTTAAGAAGCAAGGGCATATTACCTTTGGCAGTTTTAATAATTTAACTAAAGTAACGCCAGAGGTAATTAAGGTTTGGTCGTCTATTTTACATGCATTACCTAAGTCATGCCTTATTCTAAAAGCTAAGCAACTTAAATATAATGCTAACTATTACCTTGATTGTTTTAAGCAAGAAGGAATTGCTGAAGATAGAGTCAAAGTCTACGGGTCGCTACCTAGTATGGGGGATCATCTAGAGTTATATAATGTAATAGACATTGGCTTAGATCCGTTCCCATTTAATGGGGCAACTACAACATGCGAAGCTTTATGGATGGGGGTTCCGGTGGTTACGCTATTAGGTGACCGTCACGTAGGCCGTGTTGGTGCAAGTATTCTGACTAATGTGGGTCTCACAGATTTTATTGCGGAAGATATTGAGGGTTATATTCAACTGGCAATTGAGATGGCTTCTAATACAAACTATCTCGAGGAACTAAGAAAGGATTTAAGAGAGAGAATGCAAAAGGCCCCTTTATGCGATGGACGCTTATTTGCAAGTGACGTTGAAAGCGCCTATCAGGAAATGTGGCGCTGCTATCAGGAGTAAACTCTAGCGAAGCTGTATGTGCCCATTAGAGGGCAACTGCTGTCATCTTCGCCATTCTCAGAACTTTGCTAATTGGTTAATAGCCTCGGCGATGGGGAAATGCTGATTCCCGATAAAAAGACCATTTCTATCAATGTAGTCAGCATTCTTTAGTTCGCTATGTACTTCATAATCAAAGTAATCGATTACTTTATTTTTTACAAAATTTCCAGCTACAATTGGTCGACATTCAAACCCTAGATTTTTAAGTTGATTTGCGACAAATTCCCGCTGGTTTTCAAACTCCTTTCTTAATATGAGGCTAAATCCAAACCAACTGCTCTCACCGATTTCTTGTTGAATAATAAACTTTGGATGTCCCGCCATTTTTGATTGAAATAATGCTCCATTTTTTCGTCGTTCCTCGATAATACTAGGTAATTTTTTAAGTTGCTCAATTCCTATGGCGCCGGACATTTCTAGTGGTCGCAAATTATAACCTGGTAGAATAAAATTAAATGAATTAGTGAATGAATCTCTTTCACTAGAATCAAGTAATGAGTGTTTCTTGGGAATTTCTCTGGTCCAGCCATGCGACCTAATAGATAACATCAGATAATAAAGTTCTTCGTTATTTGTTAAAACCATGCCCCCTTCCATTGTTGAAATATGATGGGAGTAGAAGAAGGAGAAACTTCCCATCACGCCAAATGTACCCGTTGTATTTCCTTTAAACTCAGCTCCCAAAGATTCACAATTATCTTCTATTAATATTAAATTTTTATTTGCTGTTAATCGTTTTATTTCATCAAAATCATTTGGGTTACCTAGCAAGTTAACGACAATAATTGCGCGAGTCTTGTCGCTGATAGCATCAGAAAGTGCTAATAAATCATAATTTAATGTTAATGAATTGACATCAACAAACTTTAGATGCAAACCATATTGGTAAAGGGGGTAATACGTAGTGCTCCAGGAAATAGCTGGTACGATGACCTCATCTCCAGGATTTAATTTGAGTTTTGAGTCTTGAATATATCGTAATGCTGCTACCATAATAAGATTTGCCGACGATCCTGAGTTTACCATAACCGCATAACGACTGCCGAAATAGGATGCAAAGTTGTCCTCAAATGTCTTTACTTTTTCCCCCATGGTAAATTTTCCTGCCGCGATGGTGTCTTTTATTGCATTTAACTCAAGTTCGTCCCATGACGAAGCAGCTAAAGGATATTTATATACCATTAACAAAGACTCTCTAAAAAATACTGATATGTTTTTTTTATTCCAACTTTGAGAGATGTCTGGGCTGTCCATCCCCATTTTTTTTGACGATCAATACCATTTAGTTTTTGCATTACGCCTATTGGCATTGACAAATCATGCACTAAAGTACCTTTCCAGTTCATTACTTCTGCGACTGTTTGATAATACTCATTGACAGAATAGTCCAATCCAAGCCCAATATTCATCGTATTTGGTATCTTATGTAGGTCTTCCACCGCAAGTAAGATGGCGTCTGCTAAATCTTCAGCATATAGAAACTCGCGTCTTGCATTGCCATCCCCCCAGACACTTACGGTATTGAGATTATCGACTTTTGCGGTATGAATTTTTCGTATTATTGCAGGTAGAAGATGAGCCGTTTCCAAATTAAAATTGTCATGTTTACCGTAGATATTACAAGGAATCATTGTTTTGTAGTGCATATTAGAATTTTCTGTGCTGATGTACTGACAGAGTTTTGTTGTAAATAATTTCGCTAAAGCATAGCCTTCATTTGTTGGCTCTAACTTTCCTGCCATAAGGTTTTCTTCAGTTAAAGGGCTGTGAATAGATTTGGGGTACATACATGATGAGCCGAGATTTATTAGTCTCGTAACATTACAATCCCTTGCTACCATTATAATATTACGCCCCATGCTTACGTTGACATCTAAAAATTTTACTGGATCTTGTATGTTCGCCTTGATCCCCCCAACTAACCCTGCTGCATGAATGATAATGTCAGGTTGATGATTTTTAACCCACTGAGATACAGAAGATAATTTGGTTAGATCGAGTTCTTTTCTGCTTGGCGTAAGTATTTCCCACTTATCAGCGCTTGAATGTTCTTGAATATTTCTACCTACGAGTCCACTGCCGCCAGTTAATAATATTTTTTTCATTTTTTTCATTTTTGGTTTTTTTAGGCTTTTCTAGTTCACAATTCTTTAATCATTATTCGTTAATTTGGGTAGTAGATTGCAGTTTTTGGCGAGATAAATAAAGATCTTCAGCTATCATTTCCGAGCAAAGCTGTCGAGCTGTTTTAGTATATTTCCAGCCTAGCTGTCGTTCAGCTTTCGCTGAATTTCCGATCAAAGAGTTTACTTCTACAGGCCTATAATAGCGGGTATCTATGCGAACGATAATGTCATCAGGTTTAATAGCTGGCGCTAACTCATTGGAAACTGCACTAACAATCCCAATTTCTTTAGCTCCCTCCCCTTGGAACCTTAAAGTAATTCCTAGCTCTTCAGCTGCCCATACAATAAACTCTCGGATTGAATGTTGTTTTCCAGTAGCTATGACGAAATCATCTGGCTCATCCTGCTGCAGCATTAGCCATTGCATGTGCACGAACTCACGTGCGTCACCCCAATCTCTCTTTGAATCTATGTTTCCCATATAAAGACAACTTTCAATTCCTAATGCAATGTTTGCTAGTCCGCGAGTGATTTTCCTTGTAACAAATGTCTCTCCACGCCGAGGCGATTCATGATTAAAGAGAATGCCGTTGCATGCGAAAATACCATATGATTCGCGATAATTTATAGTTATCCAATAAGCGTAAAGTTTAGCGATAGCATATGGTGAATTGGGCTTAAATGGCGTTTTTTCTGTTTGTGGTGACTCCTCTGCATTCCCAAACAGCTCGGATGTAGATGCTTGGTAAAATCGAGTGTGGTTATTGAATTTTAGTATACGTATTGATTCTAAAATTCTTAATGTACCTAGCGCATTTACATTTGTGGTGTACTCTGGAGTATCGAAACTTACACCTACATGCGACTGGGCCGCCAGATTGTAAATTTCGTCTGGTTTTATTAATGCAATGAGTCGGGTTATGCTTTGCGGGTCAGTCATATCACCGTAGTGTAGGAAAAACGATACATTTTCTTGTTGAACGGGTTCAAAAATATGATTAATCCTCTCTGTATTTATGGTTGACGACCTGCGTTTGATGGCGTGAACTTCGTATCCCTTATCAAGCAATAACTCTGCCAAATATGACCCATCCTGACCCGTAACGCCGGTAATTAATGCGGTTTTTCTGCGTGCCATTTCTAAGCCATATTTATTGTTTAATTATTTAGTATAATAACCAAATTAAATTTTTTAAGCGAAGATTATCGCCCTAATCTTTCATATACCTAAATAGGCTCAAGTGAATTGGACAGCGCTATGCTTCTTTGGTGTGTGGGGAAGCGGTTGTGAGTGAATAGATAAACGACATACCATGGCTGATCTTAATATATTCGCAAAAATGAATCATGAGCTAGCAATTAACCGTGTGAATATAGCACTTTCTCCTTTGCCCTATGGGGGCGGCACAACGAGCGCATAAGGGCTGTGGCTTGGCGTTTCGTTGATTACTAAGCGAAGCGTTCGTTTCCTTTCTCATTTAAGCGAAAGCATCGCCCACAATGCGGGGCTGCCAAACGGGTAGCGTTTGATGAAGTCGAGCATGCAAATAAGACAATGGTGTTCCCTTCAAACCTCGATAATCTAGCTGCATTGCGTTTAAGACTGCGGTTGCAAGTTGTATCTTCATCTTGTGTGATGCCAAAGGATTCGCTAATCGTTTCGAGAATGTGTTGAGAAGAATGTGGGAGTGATGGAAAGAAGAAATATATTCTCATGATAATAATACTAAGTAATTTGATTATTCTTAATCTTTTTTCTCTAAATTCTGTGAGTCTAATTAGCCCTATATAGCTAAACTAAGAAATCAAGAATTTCTAAAAACCTACCATTTCGTCCAGAGTAGTGTGTATATGGGTGCAACGGAATCATACTGATTTATCGGGGTGTGTCCCTAAGGTGCTGGTTGGGCGATTACTAGGGAATGTGGGAGGTGAGTGAAAATGCTAATCTAAGTTGGCCTTTTAGTAGGTAGCTTAGTAGGCGTATTTGATTACGTGTCTCACACCATTGATTTAACGCGATGTTCGAGTCCTCTTTTGGCCTCGCTGTATTAAGTGGTCTAGGTCAATACTCGGAGAACAATTTCAATAAGAATCGCATCTTGCCGCATTAAGTATTACTTTCCACGCCGTTTCTAAGAATAGACGAGTTACGTTATAGATGAAGACTACTTCTCAATTCCTTAGCAGTTGAATCAACGAGCCTTAGCATACCTATAAACTATAACCAGAATCAAAAATTAACTAGCCAGACATTGGCAAAATATAAGAAAAGAAAAACTCCAAAAAATGACCGCAGTAAATAACTTACGACCAGATCGAGAAAAAATTTTTAACCAAAGAATTATTTAGAGCGACCCATTATTAGAATTCTAGAAGGAAAATCTACGAATTCCTTTCACCCTGAATAGATCGAGTTAAGAATAAATCGTACGAAGGCAGCAAGAAGATAGAGAAGTAAATGAAAAATTTAAATGGTTGAAGGGAACTAGGCTCAAAATATAGTTAAGCTCGGGGCCTATCTAAATTAATTGAAATAACTTTAGTGAGCATCAAGTTTCGTTGGAATTGAGCGGATCTAAGGTAGTTTTAATGATGGCATTCTCGATATTTTTTGTATGCTCATTAACATCTAATATGCATGACGCGCTTAGCTTGGACCTTATGGTACGTGCAAACAACTCAATTTGATCGGGGCGCTTAGCAAGGCCTACTGCAGTCTTTATATACTGATCAATGTCCGGAGCAACAAGTATCTCCAGCCCGAGTATTTCCAGATACGACTGTGTTTGCAAACCAGAAATCCTATCGCCCGCCAACGTTATAACAGGGCAGCCCATCCATAAAGCTTCAAGACTCGTATAACCACCACTGAAAGGGAAAGGATCCAAACAAATATCGATATCGTTGTATCGAGAAAGTAGGACATCGTAATTAGAAGAATTCTCCAAGATAATTCGTTCATCAGCTATCCCGTAATTCTCAAATAAACTATAAATTCTCTTTCGGCTGAACGTATCCCTAAATGTTTTATTCTTCAATAAAATAACTGACCCTGGGACTTGTGTAAGCACCTGCGACCAGGTGCTAATGACATCATTTCCATATTTTGCAGTGTTGTTGAAGCTACCAAAAACAATATTTTTCTGATCTAACGATTTTTTTCGATTAGATATAGATGGACATAAACTTGACGGTTGAAAACAGAACCTACCGCTAGCGATATCGACTATAGGCTCTGAAAAATCAGCTTGAGAAACTCGTTTAGAGAGCCATTTATCTAAAAATATTGCATCAAAGCAATCGAGTCCTGTCGTACCAAAATAGCCGATCCAGCATATTTGTATCGGCGCAGGTTTGTTGGCAAAGACTTGCATTCGCCCTCCCTTCGAATGGCCAGCAAGATCAATAAGTACATTAATTTCCTTATCTATTATGTATCCTGTAAGCATTCTATCATCCTGATTAGCCACGTTCTCATACGAGCTAAGAGATCCTAGATATTGGGTTAATGTATCTTGTTGATGAAGAGTATGGAAAAGAAAGACGTCAAATTTCGTGCGATCATAATTTTCTAGAAATGGAACTAGGAGGCGTCCTACTGGGTGGAGATTGAAATCTCCCGAGACAAATCCAACCCTTAACTTCTTGTTGACGCCGATTTCTTTTCTTCGAATCGAGTCGTCCGGTATATACTGTGGCGCAAGATTTTTTGCTAGCTCGAATCTCTGCCGCGATGATAATCTGTAAGAGTATTCATAATACATGAGCAAATTTGAAGCTACGAGGTTTTTGTTCGTAAAGAATTGCATGTCAGATTCAAGTAAGCTTATTGATTGTTCTATATCTCCACTCAAATAAAATATTTTTGAAAGATTCAAATTTATTGCAGAATGTTTAGGATCGATTTTCTTCAACTCAGCAAAGCAGGTAAAAGCAAGAGACAGATAGCTGAGGTTAAGCGCGCAAATACCGAGTCGGAACAGCGCGTTAAACTTTTTCTTCTTTATTGTTTTTAAAATAAGTTTTTGAGCTAGTTCATACTCGCTATTCTCTAAATATTTCCGTAAAACCTCTACGTCGGTTGATTGAGTTCGAATCATAATAATACTCCTGTAAGATTCCAAATCTTTTGAATAGCTAGTGTATACGCATAGATCTTGATTCGATTTTCTTCAAAATTATTGTGATCTACAAATTTATATGAATAATTGATAAGCCAAAAATAAGGTATTCACACAATTATACGCTCACTGTAAATCGTAGCATTAAGACCAGTGAGGATTTATTGGAAACCCATAATTTGTATACTAGACTATAATTTGGATCTGATGAAATTGGCTTCTTATTTAGCTTATGAACTAAGAATAGATAGGATTTCAGAATGAAGTTTCTACATATTAGGTGCGCTATGAAAAATAAAAATAACACGAAACGTGGCTCTTAAAAATACCGAATTAGTGGATAAAGCAGAGACGTATTTTAGATTAAAGTGAACGACAACACCTGGCTATACTTATACTTTCAAGACTGCACAAAAATTGTCTCAGGATTTTTTCCTTCAAAATAACGATGGTAAGCTTGCGAATACCCACTCTCTAAATGACGCGTAAAGAGGTCGGTCTTAAATAACGGCGACGACGCGCGATTCAATATTAATTTTTTCCTAATCGCAGTGAGTAGGACAGGATCTGTGGCCAGCTCATACGCCAGTTCCTCATATTGAACTTCTGTAGTAGTTATGAGCTCGGGTAACCCAATTGAGCTAAGCAGACTACCGGCCATTCTTGCTGTGTAACCCTCTCCTAGCTTTGTCAGCACCGGCAGACCTGACCAAAGAGCGTTACTCGCTGTAGCGCCGGCATTATAAATAAAAGTATCTAGGTAGAGGTCAGCTTGTCGAAACCTTGCTAGGTACTCCTCGTGCCCGCACGTTTGAGTGAAAATCAACCGATCTGGATCCACGCCTTTGGAGTGCGCCTCCCTGGATAAATTGGATTTCATCCATAAATTAGTTTCTAATAACCATAAAACGCTTCCGTTTACTCGAAGGAGCAACCGCATCCATATTTCGAATTCGGATGGTGATATTTTATACGAATTATTTATAGCACAAAAAACGAAAGCTGACTCAGGTAGTCCTAACGATTCGCGAGACGGAGTTTCTTTAGCGATAGGCAATTCATCATCTTGGGCCTGGTAATGATGTGGCAAATATATTGGGCTTTCTGAATAGAAGCGCCGGGAATTTTTTGGTATTAAATTTTGATCAGCGATAATGTAATCAATAAATTCGGCACCCATCGTTCCGGGATACCCTAAATAATTGATCTGAATAGGGGCGGCGCGATTTGAAAAGATAGTGGGCCGGCCTTGCTTTGTATAACCAGTTAAATCAATCGCTATATCTATCCGATCTTTTTGGGCAAGCAGCGCTATTTCCCGCCCGCTTAAGTCCTGCACTTCTTTGAAGACATCGAAGCCGCGAACTAAGCGATCTCTCATGCCATCGTTTATTGAGTTGCCTAGCGAATATCCAAAAACCTTAAATGAATCTCGGTTATGAGTTTCAAATACCTTAATCATTAAATATGAAACAGGGTGCTTTTTAAAGTCAGCAGAGAAATAACCGATACGTAAGCGGGCCGGTAGGACGGCCGGCCTTGGGAATGGAGGTATCGCGACTTCTTTAATATTCTCTTTCGTATACAGCTGGGATCGACGACGATGACGCGCAGGTGAATCCTCTAGCGATAGAGTGTTAAAAGGCGCAACGCTGACACTTGTTTTTTCCAACGCCAGAATATGTTGGGATGTTCTCTCTGAGTCTGCCCAGAAGCACGTGTATCGCTGAGCGTTTAACAGAGCGATTCGGGCAGCATGATACGTAGAACGAATTTTAAGGGCTTTTTGATAATTTTCTATAGCCGAGTTTAAAACACCTAGATTAGTTAGGGTGTTACCTAGATTGTAATAGGCTTCTGCATAGTTAGGCCTATTTCCAATGGCTCCATTGTAGCTTTGAATGGCTAATTCAAATTCTCCGATGCTGTTGTATGCGACCCCCATGTTGTTACGAGCAAGCGCGTGCTCGGGGCTAAGCTTGATAGTGTGCTTGTAACTGGCGATGGCCTTCTTAAAGTTTTCTTGTTCTCTGAGAGCGTTACCCATGTTGTAATGAGCCTCAGTATAATTAGGGGCAATGCGTAGAGATTTTCCGTAGCAGACTAGTGCAGCTTCTAGATCCCCTAACATAGCGAGAGTAACACCCATATTGTTATAGGCTGCAGCGTAATCCGGTCTAATCGTGATCGCCTTCTGGTAGTTATCTATCGCTTCCGCTAGGGCACACTTATCTTTCCAGGCGTTACCCATATTATAATAGGCCTCGGCATAGTCTGGTCTAATTTTTAGCGCCTGAATATAATTGTTAATGGCTTCATCGAAATCGCCATTTCTGGCATTCAAGCCGCCAAGAAGATTATATAGAACACCAGAGTTTGGGTATTTGATAAGCAGTTGGCTTGCCAGAAAAAATGCTTGTTCGAGGCGCATTTGATTATAAAGGTGAAACAGAGAAGTTAGTTTTTCGGCGGGGGGATCGTTAGGCATACTCAGCTCGTCTGGGTTCAATGATTTCAAGGAGTCTAATTTGATTCACATCAGATTAAATGACATTTAAAAAATATTTTGAGGAATGCTCTTAGCTTCCTCAACGAGTTACTAGTCAGATTCAGGCGTAGTGAGAGTCGATGCGCTACCCACCGTTTCGGCGCCTAAGATATTAGGTGGCCACAAATTCGAGGAAACGGCGCGCAGAGTTTCGTCATCTATCCGTTCCATCGGCCGTCACTCTCGTAAAGTAAGTATCAAGTACCTAGAATAATACCTGTGGGGAATATATGAAACACATGCAAACACAAGTGAATGTCCCGTGTCGTCGGCGATTGAGCGAGAAGAAGTTTTTCTGACAATGACAAAAGAGCTATTTCTTGGTGTTGGTTTTTGGTGTGCGATGTTGGCGGGTAGTTGCTCATTGACACGAACAGGTCCGATTCACGCAACACAATACAGCCCTTAATACAGTTGATTTTTCGTTCAGATTTTTAACGCGTTGGTTAATTGAATTTTGTTTGGCCTAGTGTTGCCGGGATTTGTCAGAGATTTGTTCAAAAGTTTTATATGGCGTATAACACTCTGTAATTGATAAATAAAAACTAGATTGAACTTGAACTTAACGTCACCACACGATATGTTCAACCCTAGAAATAAAGTACAGTCACTCAAGCAAACAAAGGCTCATGGTGGACGTATTTCTTCAGATTGGCCGGCCAAGAAAATTACCGTTTACTAAAATACAAAAACTCTTCGGTATCCCCTAACAAGGTCTACCAGAAAGGAAAAAATATGAGACTTTTGCACGTCGGCTGTGGGCCGAAAACAAAGGCGGCTACTACGGATGCATTTAATACTGCCGAACGGGAAGGAGTGCGATTTGACATCGATGAAGCTATTAACCACGACTTAATCGGAACTATGACCGATATGAACCATCGAGTCATCCAGCAAAGGCGCCATCTATTCTTCGCATAACATTGAGTATCTCTACCCCAAGAGGTCGTGATTGCGCGCACTGAGTTTTCAGAGTGCTAAAAGACGATGGTTTTGTAATGCTCACGCGTCCGGACTTGCAGTTAGTTTGCGTTCTTGTCGCCGATGACAAGTTTCTCGAGCCCGCATATAGTTCGCCGGCTGGTCCAATCGCTCCAATTGATATGCTTTATGGCTTCAGGCCCTCGATGGTGGCAGGTAATCTATACATGTCGCATCGATCAAGTTTACTAACGGAACATTGATAGGTATCTTTCAACACCATGGCTTTAAGTCGGATGCTGGAGCGAGAAGAGAAAATTATTTTGACCTTTTTTGCCTAGCCTCAAAGAAAGAGCCTCCCGAAGATGACCCGCGCTCACTAGCACGCATGCATTTCCCTTAGAGGGGTACTGGTCTTCGGAGCATAGATTCGGCACATGGCATAGGGTGTAGATGAAAGCAACCTGGCAAGGTATAAAGGCGGAACTCGTCAGTGTAATCGACGACAGCGCGAACGGGAGCGACTGCTCGGCTACATTTATTCGACGCAATGGGGCAATAAGGCGATGCAGAGCCTGGCGCAAATATGCACGAGGAAACTACATGACAGAATTCACAGCGATTGCCCCTGAAAGCCACGCTCAAAAGGCGTGGAAGAACGTCGCTGATTACGCATTTAGCGCCGAGAACGCTATTGTCCAATTGGTGGGCGCCGAACTCAGCGATGCGGCATTGGCGATGCCCACCGGGTTCATCGTGCATGAAGCCGGCTACCAGCTGGTCGCGATCACTTCGCTGAAGTCCGGGCAGAATCTTTATGTGGCGCCGGACGGAAAGTGGCTAGGAACTTATATACCCTCTGTCCTACGAGCGTATCCTTTCCGATTGCTGAAGCACGAGAGTGCCGAGAAATCTGTCCTGTGCATCAACGAAGCCAGCGGACTGGTGGTGGAGGGCGTGGAAGAAGGGAACGATTTTTTCGACGATGAAAACCAGCCCACCCAAGGAATCAAGGACATCCTTAATTTCCTCACCAAAGTCGAGGCCAGCCGGGTCGCCACCCAAAGGGCCGTGAACGTGCTGGCTGACGTCGGTCTGATCACATCTTGGGTGATCAACCTCAAGCAGGGTGAGAAAGACGTACCGGTGGAGGGTCTGTTTCGCATTGACGAAGCGGCTTTGAACAAACTGGATGACGAGGATTTTCTGTCTGTGCGCAACGCGGGCGGCTTGGCCTTGGCTTACGCGCAACTTTTTTCGATGAAGCAACTTGTCATTCTGGAGCGATTGGGCAGGTTACAAGGCCAGATACTCCAGCAGCAGACGGCGCAGTCCGAAGCCGCGAATCTAACCGGATTTTCCCTTTCTGCGGATGAAGGGTCGCTAATCTTTGACTGAGGTGGATATTGGTGAAGTAACAATAGAAGCTAATCCTTAACGGGGGTGGGTTTTTTTGTTCGCGTTTTCTCAGACACCGATATTATTGGGGTGTCGTTGGATCGACCAGGCACGTATTCGAGATTTATGTGAGCCGGAACACCTTCCGATAGATCTACTATCAATCCTGCACAAAAATTGTTTCAGGATTTTTCCTTCAAAGTAACGTTGGTAAGCTTGCGTGAACCCACTCTCCAAATGATGCGCAAAGAGCTCTATGCTAAGCAGATAGATTTCCGGTTAGTCGCGGATTGACCTCAGATGTTGCGATTATATACGCAGATAAATGAGGCTATTCAGATGGATGTTTTGACAGCGAATAAACCCGGTTCACTAGATCTTTGTAAGTACTGTATCTCGCAGACCTATGGAGATACCCTTGGTAACAAGGAGTTGGTTACGCACGTGTCCGTAGGCAATACAGGTAAAGGTCTCTTCTTCTAAATTAGTACAGTGGATCCGAATTCGATTGATGTCTATCTATATGAGAATAAGGCAGATATCACCTTGGTACTTTAAAACGACCGACCCTAAGCTATTTAAATACACGTGTTTAAAGTAAAATCCAATCCTCTGCCTTTTTTCGGCGGGCGGGTCGTGAATAACGCTAATTCGCGCAACGACTCATCCCCCGCATAATCAGCTCAGCGTTTTAATTGGGAACTTAACTATGGCTGCGATCTACTATCATCCTGAAGCCTATTCTATGGATAAATCGAGGCTTATGGGGCGTAACGCTGCTGGGGATTCGTTTTTAAGAGGATTTTTGAAGTATAAATCGTCTAATGAAACTTACGTACATGTGACTAACGAGAACCACAAATCTGTGTTTACGGAAACTTTCAAGAACTACAAGCAAAAAACCCACACTAAATTTTTCACCCCAGATACTATCCACTCGGCAACCGAAGCTGGTTGCATTTATTTCCCTGGACCAAACATAAGCGAACATTCTTATCACAGGAGTTTATCTTCTAATATAAATTGGTCGCTCTGCGGGATTACACATACAACGTCCTCTGCGGCAGCCATGGACGCAATCGTCGCGTGGATCACCTCTCCGGTCCAACCGTGGGACGCAGTGATTTGTACCTCTACCGCAGTTAAGAAAAATGTCGAGATCGTACTCCAAGCTGAAGTTGACTCGCTACGAGAACGGCTAGGCATTACTAAGATCGTCTTGCCACAGCTACCTGTCATTCCATTAGGCATTCATACCAAAGACTTCGCCTATTCCACCGAGCAGCGCGTTAAAGCGCGAGAAAAGATCAGTGCAGGTAATGATGCGCTTGTCGTTCTTTACACCGGCCGCTTGTCCTTTCATGCAAAGGCACATCCTTTAGCGATGTATCAGGCGCTAGAGAATGCAGCACAAGCAACCAGTAAAGAAGTGATCCTCATCGAATGCGGCTGGCACGCCAATGAACATATAGAAAAAGCTTTTGCGGATGGTGCAAAGCTAGCCAGTCCCTCGGTCAGAGTAATAACACTAGATGGTCGTGTAGCTCAAAATAGAGAAATAGCGTGGGCAAGTGCCGATGTCTTTTGCTCTTTATCAGACAATATACAAGAAACCTTTGGGATAGTACCAGTTGAAGCCATGGCTGCCGGTCTGCCCGTTGTTGTCTCAGACTGGGATGGCTATAAGGATACCGTCCGAGACGGCGTAGACGGCTTTCGAATTCCCACGATTGCTCCCGCTCCAGGCCTTGCGGGAGACCTCGCCTATCGTCATGCGTTAGAGATAGATACCTACGACATGTATTGCGGCCTCAGCTCCAGTTTAGTCGCAGTCCATGAACAAAAATTGACTCAAGCTTTTATTGAATTGTTTCAGTCACCAGAGCTCAGAAAGAAGATGGGAGATGCCGGCCGATTAAGAGCTACCCAAGACTACGACTGGCGCACTATCATCCCCCGCTACGAAGAGCTGTGGGACGAACAGACGAAGATCCGTCTTGCGGCCAAGAAGGTACTTGAGGAAAGCGTTAAAAAATCCGGTAAACCTCTGGCTCCTTCGGTTTGGCCGGCTAGATTAGACCCTACAATCGGGTTTGCGAACTACCCTACCCAGCACCTTACCTTGGCGACTGAGCTGACCTTAACGGAGCCCAGTGCGGAAAAGAGTTTAGTTAAACTCGCACAGTTAAAAAAACTCGCCATGGTTAACTACGCAAACTATGTTTTCCCTACAGATGATGAAGTCGGATTAGTGTTTGAGATCGCGGAGAAGAATCTACCCAATAGTTCCAAGGCAGAGGGCTTGCTATCTGGTTGTAGTGCTCAACGTAGACCACATGTTCTTCGTGGCTTGGGTTGGTTGTGTAAGCTTGGCTTGCTTCAATTCTCATGAATATTCTGTTTATCCATCAAAATTTCCCCGGGCAATTTAAGCATCTCGCACCCGCTTTGGTTTCCTTAGGGCACGACGTTACTGCGTTATTACTAACCAAAACTGATGATAGGCAGTGGAACGGAGTGAAACTGATCCATTATTCGCTAAATCGCGGTAACGCCAAGGAAGCGCACCCATGGACAGTCGACTTTGAAAGCAAAGTCATTAGGGGTGATGCGTGTCTGCGAGCTGCTCTGGCTTTAAAGAAGCAGGGCTATACTCCGGAGGTCATCGCTGCCCACCCAGGTTGGGGAGAAAGTCTGTTCCTCAAAGAAGTCTGGCCAGATGCCAAGCTGAAACTTTATTGCGAGTTTTTCTACCACGCCCGCGGATTTGATGTGGGGTTTGATCCTGAATACCCATCAAGTGACCCGGCCGATGCGGGGCGAGTGACACTCAAAAACGCAAACATGCTGCTTCAGTTCCAGCAGGCCGACGCAGGAATAAGCCCAACCCATTGGCAGGCCAGTACGTTTCCTCCACACATTCAGGAGAAAATCACTGTCATTCACGACGGGATAGACACAGAGGTTCTAAGTCCTAACCCAGAAGTTCAGTTCGCGCTCGACTCAGGCAGGGTGCTTACTCGCAAAGACGAGGTGATTACGTTCGTTAACCGTGCTCTTGAACCCTATCGGGGATTTCATGTGTTTATGCGGTCGCTACCCACCCTGCTCAGAGAGAGACCAAACGCTGAGGTGCTCATAGTAGGCAAAGAAGGCGTAAGCTACGGTGCCCAACCACCCGGCGGAATAAGCTGGAAGCAGCGATTTATCAACGAGGTATTCCCTGAGCTCGATGAGTCACAGCACGCAAGAGTACATTTTCTCAATACCATTGCTTACGATCGTTTTATTGCGCTACTACAGGCGTCAACTGTTCACGTTTACCTGACCTACCCTTTCGTGCTGAGCTGGAGTCTTTTAGAGGCTATGAGCGTCGGCTGTTCTATAGTAGCGAGTGACACCAAGCCTCTGCACGAGGCGATTACACATAATGAAACGGGGTTGCTTGTGGACTTCTTTGATCCTGAGGCGTTAGCCGAATCAGTTTGTAGCCTACTCAACGACCCGGCGAGGAGAGCGGAGTTTGGCGTTAGAGCTCGTGAGTTTGCCAGGACGACTTACGACCTAGAAACCGTGTGTATGCCAAAGCAGATGGCCTGGGTTTTAGACGATTCCAATTAAGGACATGTATTCGATGAAAAAGCTATTACACGTAGGCTGTGGGCCTAAGACCAAAGCGCAAACGACCCGAGAATTCAACACCCCTGAGTGGCAGGAAATTCGACTCGACATCGATAAAAGCGTGAACCCTGATGTGATCGGGACGATGACCGATATGAGTGAGATTGAAACCGGCTCAATAGACGCGATCTACTCCTCACATAACATCGAGCATCTTTACCCCCACGAGGTAGGTATCGCGCTCACTGAGTTTCACCGAGTGCTCGCAGACGACGGGTTCGTCATGCTTACTTGCCCTGACCTGCAGTCAGTATGTAAGCTTGTTGCAGAGGATAAGCTGTTGGAGCCGGCCTATACCTCACCTGCGGGACCTATCGCGCCGATTGACATGCTTTACGGGTTTAGGCCGTCCATGGCCGCCGGCAACCTCTACATGTCCCATCGCTCAGGATTCACACAAAAAACGTTAATAGGGACGTTTAAGCACTTTGACTTCAAGTCGGTAGCTGGCTCGAGAAGAGAGGTTTTCTTCGATCTGTTTTGTTTGGCCTCAAAAAAAGAGCTTTCGGAAAAAGAGTTAATTGCACTTGCTAAATCGCACTTCCCCTAACAGGCAAAAGTCTAAGAACTGCATGACACGCTTGGCATCATAGCTCGAAAAGGAACCGCGACATGACTTTAGCCGAAAAAATAAGCAGCCAGGCTATCTCAATGCTTTCTAAAAAAACAGACAATGGAACTCTCAACAACACGCTCAGGCTTCTGTCCAAATGGCGCAGCGTACTCATCCAGAATACTTTGCTAGAGAAAGAGGGCACGCGTGTGATTCAGGGCCCACTAAAGGGTCTGAATTTCATTGAGCGGTCAGCCGAGGGTTGCCATATTGCCAAGCTGCTTGGGTGTTACGAGCAGCCACTTCAGCCTCACATCAGCGCCGCTATTAGCAAAGGTTACACAACAGTGCTTAATATAGGCTGTGCCGAGGGGTATTACGCAGCAGGACTTGCTCGAGCAATGCCAGAAGCAAAATCGCTGGCCTTTGATACTGATCCGAAAGCACAGGTTGCCTGCAAGGAGCTTGCTGCTAAAAATGGGGTGAGTGATCGCGTTGAAGTAGGCGGCTTGTTCTCGCCTTCTAATTTTGCAGATTATGATCAAGCATCGACGCTCGTGTTTTGTGACATAGAAGGCGCTGAGCTTGAGCTACTGGACCCTGAAATTGCGCCTGCACTGAGATCTATGGACATAATTGTCGAGTCGCACGAGTGTTTGCGGGCCGGCATAACGGATACCCTAATCACGCGGTTCTCTGCTACGCATGACATTCAGCTAATTACAGACAACGGGTCAAGACAGCTTGAGAGCGCACCGGTTTGGTTTAAAAAGCTTTCGCATTTGGATCAATTGCTAGCTACTTGGGAGTGGCGGTCTGGACCAACACCATGGTTAGTTATGCATTCAAAAGCCCTAACGGGATCTCATTAATGAATCGGGCGGAATTGTAGAGAACTAGTATTTCCCAACCCAATGTTAAAAATAAGCAAAATGTTGGAAATAAATATTAATTCTGCGGAGGGTGGGGGAGTTGAAAAATCTAATACTCCAAAGAAACGTATTCTCGCATGCTTAACTTATGTGGTGAGGAGGGTATGACTTCCTAGTCGGTGGCCCTGAGTCGAGGCATAAGCAGTGGGCTAATTATCATTGGTACCTTTCGAGAGATTTCTGTTAGTAGGGTATGGCGCTTAGGAACATTTGGAGATTAGAAGAATATTCGCTGCTCACTTATTCATAAAAATTAGCGTGTTGCCAATCCAGACCGCCAGTAGCTGCGAAATGAGCAACGAGGAGTTGAAACATGGCTGACTACCCAAGCAGATTTTCGTCAATTTCGGAGGCCATAGCCTACGCAGAAGCAAATGGACAAGGGACCCTCACAGTTCAATCAGATGGAGTTGTTACGAACCAGAATGGCGAAGTCATGGTTTATGACTCCGACGGCAATCTAGCGCCAGGCGGGGGCATGTACCAGCCGGCACCCGTGCCAGAACCAGCCCCGACCCCAGTGCTCGGGGAGTTCGGTCGGTTTAATTCAGTGGCAGAGGCGATGGCCTACGCATCCGGTGCGGGCGGGCAAGGTCCCCTCACAGTTGAGTCAGATGGAGCTGTTACGAATCAGAATGGCGAGGTCATGGTTTATGACTCCGACGGCAATCTAGCGCCAGGCGGGGGCATGTACCAGCCGGCTCCCTTGCCTGACCCAATTCCGACCCCTGTGCTCGGGGAGTTCGGTCGGTTTAATTCAGTGGCAGAGGCGATGGCCTACGCATCCGGTGCCGGTGGGCAAGGACCTCTCACCGTCCAATTAGATGGCGTCATTACGAACCAAAACGGCCAGATTATGGTCTATGACTCCGCAGGTAATCTGGCGCCAGGCGCAATGTACGAGTTGGCTCCAGCGCCCGTGCCTGACCCAATTCCGACTCCGGTGCTCGGAGAATTCGGTCGTTTCAGTTCTGCGGCGGAAGCAATAGTCTACGCTGAAGCTAACGGTCAGGGTATTCTGACTGTGCAACCAGACGGGGTCATAACGAATCAGAACCTGGAGTACATGGTCTACGACTCCGACGGCAATTTAGCGCCAGGTGGGTTCTACCAGACTTCACCTGATTTCGTCCCCGCTCCGGTCGAGCCAATACCTGATCCGGTCCCAGCCTTGGAAGAGTTCGGTCGATTCAGCTCTGTAGCCGAAGCAATAGCCTACGCAACAGCCAACGGCCAGGGGCCGCTAAGTGTTCAGGTTGACGGGAGTATCGTGAATCAGACTGGTCAAATAATGACTTATGATTCAGATGGCAACCTAGCACCGAGCTCAGAGGAATATGGAGGCATAATTGACCCGTCACTGGTAATCGATCCGGCACCTGACCCCGTCGAGGAGGTTTATGAGAGCCGTTTCTCAAGCGTCGACGACGCTATCGCTTATGCAGAAGCTAACGGCCAAGGGGTCTTAATTATCCAATCAGACGGGGTGATAACGAACCAGAACCTGGAGTACATGGTCTACGACTCTGACGGCAATTTGGCGCCCGGGGGATACTACAAAACATCTCCCAACTTTAATCCTGCCCCAGTAGAGCCGATTCTTGAGCCGACCCCGGGCCCGGAAGAGTTCGGTCGATTCAGCTCTGTAGCCGAAGCGATAGCCTACGCAACAGCCAACGGCCAGGGGCCGCTAAGTGTTCAAGTTGACGGGAGTATCGTGAATCAGACTGGTCAAATAATGACTTATGATTCAGATGGTAACCTAGCACCGAGCTCCAAAAATTACGGAGGTATAATTGACCCGTCACTGGTGATCGATCCGGCACCTGACCCCGTCGAGGAGGTCTATGAGAGCCGCTTCTCAAGCGTCGACGACGCTATCGCTTATGCAGAAGCTAACGGCCAAGGGATCTTAACTATCCAGTCAGACGGGGTGATTACGAACCAGAACCTAGAGTATATGGTCTACGACTCTGACGGCAATTTGGCGCCAGGAGGGTACTACAAAACGTCTCCCAACTTTAACCCTGCCCCGGTAGAGCCGATTCTTGAGCCGACGCCGGGCTTGGAAGAATTCGGTCGATTCAACTCTGTGACCGAAGCGATCGCCTACGCAACAGCCAACGGCCAGGGGCCGCTAAGTGTTCAAGTTGACGGGAGTATCGTGAATCAGACTGGTCAAATAATGACTTATGATTCAGATGGCAACCTAGCACCGAGCTCCAAAAATTACGAAGGCATAATTGACCCGTCATTGGTAATCGATCCGGCACCCGACCCCGTCGAGGAGGTCTATGAGAGCCGTTTCTCAACCGTCGACGACGCTATCGCTTATGCAGAAGCTAACGGCCAAGGGGATTTAACTATCCAGTCAGACGGGGTGATAACGAACCAGAACCTAGAGTATATGGTCTACGACTCTGACGGCAATTTGGCGCCAGGAGGCTACTACAAAACGTCCCCCAACTTCATTCCTGCCCCAGTCGTACCGATAAATGACACGACCCTGTCCACCGTGCGAATCCCCGAGATAGGCACTGCAGCTTATCAAGCACTGCTGCTAGAAACCGGGCGGAAGGATCTTATCGGATTTAACTACGCCGCTCATCTCAACGCAAAAGATACCGTAGATGAATCTGCACTAGATTTATATCTGGCGGCTGAGTCGGGCGCCGAGGTAGTCGAACAACTCGGGTTACAAGATCTAGGCGCCTTATTCGCTAACGCTTCACCAGAGCAAATACTCGAGTTGACTGGAAAATTCGCTGGCGACGAGGCATTTGATGCTTTTTTGGCGGAGCAGACTACACCGGTCGCACCAGAGATAGGCACCGAGGAATACGATGATCTACTGAATGCAACGGGTAGGACAGATCTTGATGAGTTCGATTACCAAGGGTATGTCGCATCGGTTACCGAGGCGGAGCAGGCTCTGATAAGAACGGGCCTTGATAAGATATATACCAAAGTTACTTTTAAAGACGGCAACTCCGAGGACGTAGTTGATACGCCAGATGTCGTTCCCGTAGCGCTAATCGGCAGCAGGGGCAATGAAAACCTCATCGGCGGACAGGGAGATGATGTTCTCATAAGTAGTGGGGGCGAGGATCTTTTGGAGGGGGGTGAGGGCAAAGACTCAGTCATCATTACTACGGACGCATCTAATTCGACGATTACCAGAGACATTGAAACGAATAACTGGGTCGTAGCCACCGACGCCGGAACAGACACGCTAGTAGATGTTGAGAGGTTAGTATTTGAAGACACATCTGTCGCGCTAGATGTAAGCAAGGATCAGATTGGTGGCCAGGCTGTGCTCGCTCTTGGCGCGCTTGTCGGGCCAGGCTCCATAGAGGACCCTGCGTTTGTAGGATTGGTTATCGGGCTGTTAGACGACGGAATGTCTTTTGACGAACTGGCCGTGGCCGCAATCGACGCACTGTCTCTGCAGTCCAACGATGCCCTGGTAACGACTCTATGGACAAATATAGTCGGCGTCGCCCCAAGTGACAGTGAGAAGGCGTCAGTTGTCGCGCTTCTAGACAGTGGCACCACACCTGCCGAGCTCGTTCGCTTAGCTGCCTTTAACGAAGTCAACGAATCTAACGTAGACCTCGTTGGCCTCGCACAAAGGGGTCTCGAATTCTCGCAAGACGGGGGGTAATTCGGAGCTGGAACTACTGCCCAACGGGAGGACCTACTCTGGCTTACTCTATAGAACCGCAAAACAGCATGGTTACGGTGCCCGCGCAGCGCGGGGAGCGCCGTAAGCCCGAGGGGTAGGATTCAAAATCGCTACAAAATAATACCTGTAAGGCTTGTCTGCCCGTCGCGCAGTAAGCGTCGGGAAAGACTACTGGCGGAAATAGCAAAATACGTCAAATAACCCTGCTTAAGTCCCACCCGCAATATGAAAACACTCCTTCAAACCTGGCAGATTTCGTAATTTAATAGCCCGTCTAGCCGAGACTTAACCTAACCCGTAGTATAGCCGTATAGGTTGCCGCTATAAGGCAACATAATCGCATCCATAGCTCTAGCTGGCATGCTCGTATGATGATTCAAAGCTGGAAGAGCAGGCCTACAACATCCAAAATCCTATACCCGAGATTTATATGAAAAACGCTAAGTTATTACTTGCGGCAATTTTGTTCTCCCAAACTAACGCAATTTTTGCCATTGAGATAAGCGGCTATGTGATTCATAAAAACGAAGAGCCGAGTCCCGCTAGCATATATATCAATGGAGAAGAAATCGCTGTGGCCTCTGCCAGCGGTTATTTCGAAGGTGAGGTCCCCGAAGGTGATTTGGCAATATACGCTGAAATAAACCTTCCGAATGGTATCGAGAGAAGCATCCCTAGAACGATTAACGTATCGGCAGATACTACAGTTCAGCTAACGGTAGCACCTCTTAGGACAGTAACAATTAATGTATCAGCTAGCGTAAATGAATACGGAGATTCACCGCTAAGAAGACTCGTCATATTCGAAGCTGTAACACCATCGCGTGAAATAGTGAGAAACGATTTACAGGTAATTCCAACGACGAATTTGCCTGGTTTTGGAAGCGTGCACGCTAAACAGTTCGAATTGCCAGAGGGTGTGTATCGGGCCCTTTTGAGAGTGGGAGACTACAGTGAGGAATGGGACGTCTGGAAAGGATTCCAAATTACAAGCGAAACAACGGAAGTTAACATATCTGTTGACGACAAGTTCTCGTCATATCCAGCAACTAGCAGAATCATAGATCCGTCAAAAATCGTATTTAAATCGGATGAGCTCAAGGGTTATCTGGCAGTAACTGGCAATAAAAAAGCAGCATCTCCTAACATGGCGCTAAGTATTCTGAACCTCCAGACTGGGCACTATACGTGGGGCTCATCTCTTGCCGACGGATCGTTTGAATTGCTCCTTAATGGTCAACCCGGAAGTGAGTACGCGATCTATCAGCGTGCCGAGGTTGATGGCTGGAATAATTATCAGCTTGGCGTGGGAACCACGGTTAGGGCGCCATTTAGCTCGCCAAAAAATGAGAACTTTTCAACTGAGCATTCTATTTCCGATTCCAGTTCCTCACCCAATAATTTCGCTGATGCAAAATTGTTCGGGGGAAAAGTGGGTGGTATCGCACAGTATCACGGGGAGTTTGATTTTTCTCAAATTTCGGCCGGAAGCGCTGGCGAATTCACCGGTATTGTCAATATTGTGGGTCCATCGCTCGATGATGTGACTATTTTTTGGGGTACCTCGAGTTTGTATCTTGAAAAAATAGTGTCAGCAGAAGGTTGGGTTGTCGCCGCAAATCCAGAAAATAGCTCTAACTTTATGACCGTAAGTGGGCTACCAATAAATGGAGAGCCCGAGGTCAATCGCACCCGCATTGGTAACGCAACCTATTCAGAAATAGAGCAAGTCTCTCCAAATTTATGGAGAGCGACATTCAATGCGACCTATGATATCCCAGCACAGCTATCGAAAGGCCGATATCAGATACATCTAAAATCGGCAATCAGTTCTAATGTGTCTTCAAAAACAGTTTTCTCACATCATTTTGCAGCAGACCCAAGCACGTCTGTCTTAGACGGGCGTATAGGCGAGTTTGAAATAGGGGACACTAGTGAAACAAAGATAGATATAGCTTTACTTGTAAACGAATACAGCAACGGATCGAGAGGGGTGGTGCCAGAAAATCGGGCGGGTGAATTTGGAATAACCCCAGGTATCATCACTAATACGCATAAATTTATAATAGACGACTCCATGCCTGGGAGAAAAGAGGGAGCTAGCTATAACCTTGAGCCATTTATACCTTTGGTCAGTTGGACTACTAAGGGCCACCAAGTCCCGCTTCCGATAAAATTCAAATTTCCTTCTGGCGGACTGCAAATGACTATAGTCGATCCCGCTGGCCAAGCTTCTAACGTAGGTCCTACGCCATTTAGGGGGACCTATATGAATGAGCCATTTATGCTCAATAATACTGGTGGCGGGATGGGGGGCGCAGCGCCACAGCAGTACATGAAGTTGACTACACTAACAGATGATTTTGACTATAATTTTACAGAATACGGGGAGTACAAAATAAGCTTAAGCGGGACTGTTCTGGATCTGGATGGCAGGGAATATTCGCTCAATGGAGACTTTAATATTCTACGAGCAGAGCCACTCGATCTCGAATATGGCGTTATGCCTGGAACACCTTACGAAATCGGAGACCATTTTTCGCCTCAACTCATTATTCAACCAGGTGTCCCAGCGAAAGTAGAGATAATCGTGACACACTATCCAAACTCTGATCCGACGCTAGTCGAAACAACTAAATTCAGTGGCTTTGCAAACAGGTTCGGATACTACGACGGAGGAAACCAAGAATATCAATTCGATAAAGCTGGTGAATATAGAGTAGACGTTCTCGCGAGCCACGAAGACAAGGAAAACGTCGTCTGGGCAGCAAGCCGAACTTGGGGTGGAATAGTCGAGTCAGAAAAAGGAAACCTCGAAATGCGCGGCGTGAAGGGAACCGAAGGCTACACGAATTACAGACAGTGGTTTGTTTTCGACTCACGGCCACTCGGTATAGGCGAAAGCAACACTCACATGGGGCCGCCATATCAAACGGGTGACGTAAGTTGGATGCTTGCCGAAGAGTTAGATCGAAGTAATTCTGCTATGACGGGTTTCTATACTATTTTTGACAAGAACGGTGCATTTAGAGATAAAGTATCCAACAGGCTTTCCGTCTATTCCGGGCTAGATTTAGATAATACTGGTCTACCGTTTGTTTCGACTACGAATTTGAAAACAGCTTCGGGCTCCACCATAAACCCATTTTTCGAATTAGATAATTCGGACGATCACTGGGCCTATTATTACAATGCGTCAGAGAGACCAGGTATTTCTGCGAGGGAGCACATTGGTCAGCTTAGCACTAGAGATAATTACTGGCGCTTTACTGATACCTACAATCATCAACTAGGAAACGGGTTCCAAGGAGACAATCCAAACGACTTCAAATTCATATTCGGCGGCGGCGTGTATCGCATACCCAATACGAACGAAAACCATTATTTAGCTTATGGATCACTATGGGTCCATCTGCCTGCGGACGATGAAACAGGGGGAAGAATCATGCCGCCGTTCCAAGGAGCCTCAGGAGGCCCGACTGGGGGGCCACTTTTGACGCTACTAGGCGAAGAGGTAGATATTTTTTTTCATCCTTTGGGTGTGCGGCCAGGGTCAATCCTAGAGGTTGGGGACGCAGCTGCGTTCTCCGGACAAATAGCTCCAACACTTCCTTCAGAGGTCTCTATCAGGGTTACTACGCCCTCAAATGAAACCAAAATTATCGAAGGGACTGCGAATAAAATTGGTTATTTCTACGAGCCAAACACGAATTTCTTAATAACTGAACCAGGAATCTATGACGTAGATATCACTGTTACTCATAAGGGCATGACATCATCCGGGGTTGCTGAGCCACCTTATCCGGTAGGAGGTATACTTGGCGAGGACGCCCACTCTTACCAATTCTATGCTGTAAAAAGAGAAAGCACGGAGGCAGAATTAGCTGTCCCCTTACCCCTTCAGTTGCCAGACTCTACAGCTGTTAACTTTTTGTTGAAAAGCATATCTTCTTCTAATGATCAACGGATGTACCAAACAACGGTCATGCCTGGTTATGTGCTTTCTCAGACTGAGTCGAAATCATTATCCTATTCGTATAACGCTAAAGAGTTAAATTTGAATTTCCCAAACCTAGACGTGGACTTAAATAACACACCGCGAAGCAATGTAGATACGATTACCTATAGTTTTCTTTTAAAGTCCCAGGACCAAAAAGGTCAGCCAAAGTACGAGGCCCAGCAGGTCGTATTACAAGGCGACGAAATTATACATGCGGATAGGAGTCAAGCTCTTAGCGGGAAACTCGATATCGAGATTAGCGATTCGGAGCTAGGTGCTGGGGAAAAATTAAAAGCTGAGTTAGAAATTAGTGCGCAGGGAATTGGGGACCTCTATGTTGTTTTACTGATGCCCGATGGCTCGTATCTCAGCCTTGGAGAGACTAGATTGATTTCGGGAATTGGGGAAGTCATTCCCTTCAGGGAATCGATTAACCTCAGTCATACAGATAAATTACCACTCGTCGATTTAAGTTTGCCGTCTGGATTAGCCCAAGGAGAATACGCCTTTTATGCTATCTTTGTCGGCAAGGGGGAAAACGTATTTGACTCTAATAACTGGGCATCATCGATAAGCAGGACTTGGTCATACGACTAAATAGAAATCGGCGCTTTGTTTAATATATAAAGTAATAAAAATTAATTTGTGATGAGTGGTTGGAGAAAATGAGAAATATACGAATCTATTTGCGAGCTAAATTAGTCAGGGCGCTGATTAGTTTTTGGTTCCTATCGCTTGCCTCTATCTCCAGTGCACAGGGAATTATTGAGCTAAGTATTAACGGCGCGCCACTCGCTGGAAAAACGGTGATCGACTACCTTGATAACAACCGTGAATATACAACAGATAGTATGGGAAGACTGAAAACTGAGGGAAGTTGTCCGGCAATTCAATATACAAACAACAGCGGCACTGAATTCCGCATGCTTCAGTTTTGTGGAGTGTCGTCTGAAGTGCCTGTCTACAAATTTGAACTAGCCGAAGCGGTTACATTAAGCGGTCGTATAGAGATCGATCAGTTGTGTCTTTGCGGAACTCGGTTTGTGAACCTAGAAACAGGACTCTCTTATAGTACTGGCAACGGCCTCTTTGCTAACAAGTTTCATAACTTCAGTGAAAAACTTCCTTCTGGTCCCTATCGGATAGTAGTTGAATCAAACACTTGGCCTACTCCCTCTGAGCATGACTACGTAATAGCATCTATTGGTGTTGATGCTAGAGAAGGCAGTGTTGAAAATATTAAATTAGAAATTAGCGAGACCGTTTCTAACAGGTTCGGCAGCGTCCCTCCTAGAGGAGATCTTATCGTTGTCGAGCGCAGAGAAGGTGAGCAATTTTCGACAGTGCAGGGCGGCCCGGGAACGGCGTCGCCACTGGTGCGAGTTAGCTTACTTAATATACAAACCGGGCAGGCCACGACATCGATGTCTGAACAGGACGGTAGTTTTTCAATAGAATTTTTCTCGCCCCCCGGCTCTTACCTACAAGTAACAC
>Ga0206130_10001122_pt1 | contig 40680 bp, 42 predicted proteins | sample Helgoland_Spring_9_FD_148637 | JGI IMG/M metagenome (GOLD analysis project Ga0206130, IMG submission 148637) | Pelagic subsurface seawater microbial communities from Kabeltonne, Helgoland, North Sea - Helgoland_Spring_Bloom_20160512_1 | ecosystem: Environmental > Aquatic > Marine > Epipelagic ...
CAGATATGTCCCCTTATCGATTCATTAAATGGATCGCCGAGGAAGAAACTATTCTAATGTTTGGAGACGGTTCTCAATCCCGTGATTTTACTTATGTGGATGATATAGCTAGGGGAACCATTGCTGCCATTCAGGATGTCGGTTATGAGATTATCAACCTTGGCGGAGGCAGAAATCCGGTTTCCTTAAACACCATTATTTCCAAGCTCGAAGAGCTACTGGGTAAAAAAGCAAAGATTGATCACAAGCCCTTCCATGTGGCCGATCTGGTGGAGACCTGGGCAGATATTTGCAAGGCTAAAAATTTATTGGGTTGGGAACCGCAGGTTTCGCTTGATGAAGGGCTCGAGCAATCAGTTCAATGGTATATGGATAACCAACATTGGCTCAAGGAGGTACAGGTCTGAGTGCTATACCACAGATTGCACTTGTAGGCTGCGGGTACTGGGGCAAAAATCTTTGTCGCAACTTTTTCGCCTTAGATGCCCTTAAATCCGTGGTCGATGCCACGGAGAACGGGCAGACCACTGCCCGATCCATTGCTCTTGATGCCGAAATAACTGATAGCTTGGATGATGTGCTGAGGAATGATCAAATTCAGGGCGTTGCCCTGGCAACACCTGCAGAGACCCATGCTGAGTTAGCGATTCAATCCATGCAGGCAGGCAAAGATGTCTTTGTCGAAAAACCCATGGCCCTGACCCTGGAAGACGCCGAAAAGATGAAAAAGGTAGCGGAAGAAACAGGATGCATTCTTATGGTCGGTCATCTTCTGGAATTCCACCCTGCGGTTCTCAAACTTCGAGAAATGATCGCTTCGGGAGAGTTAGGCAAAATTAATTATATTTACTCCAACCGTTTGAACTTCGGGAAGGTACGGACCGAGGAAAATGCCCTTTGGAGTTTCGCTCCCCATGATGTAGCGGTCATTCTTCGTTTGATGGGACAGGCACCGGTAGAGGTTTCCGCTTGTGGTGGATCTTACCTGACCAGTGGAATTGCAGATACCACTCTTTCCAATCTAAGGTTCGAAAACGAATCCCGGGCTCATATTTTTGTCAGTTGGTTACACCCATTCAAGGAACAGCGTCTTGTGGTTGTGGGAGATAAAAAGATGGCGATCTTCAATGATGTTGCTCCCTTTGGAGAAAAACTTCAACTATACCCACAAAATGTTGAGTTCGATGGGCCAATTCCCATTCTCAAAAAAGAAGATGCTGAATTTGTGGAGCATGAAAACACCGAGCCTTTGCGTGAGGAATGCAACCATTTCCTGGACTGCATCAAATCCAGAAACCAACCCCTAACCAATGCCCAATCCGGTATTAATGTATTACAGGTTCTCCATGCCTGTCAGCAGAGTATTGAACAAAATGGAGTACCAGTTTCACTATGAGTGACTCCAGTCTATTAAAAATTCATCCATCTGCTGTTGTAGATGTGGGAGCAGTCATCGGTGACGGTACGGCCATCTGGCATTTTTCGCATATTTGTGCGGGGGCAGTAATCGGAAACAGCTGTTCGCTCGGTCAAAATGTTTTGGTAGCGGACGATGCCTCCCTCGGAAACAATGTGAAGGTACAAAACAATGTTGCGATCTACGGTGGTATAACCGTAGAGGACGATGTTTTTCTGGGACCTTCATGCGTGCTTACTAATGTGACTAACCCCCGTTCGCAGGTGAGTCGGAAGTTTCTTTACGAAAAAACTTTAATCAAGAGAGGAGCAACGATAGGGGCCAATGCTACTATTGTCTGCGGAATTTCTCTTGGTCGCTACTGCTTTGTCGGTGCTGGTGCCGTAGTCACAAAAGATATTCCAGATTACGGGTTGGTATTAGGCAACCCCGGTAAATTGTCTGGTTATATGAGCCGTCACGGCCATAAATTAGAATTTGATAATTCCAATCATGCTATATGTCCCGAATCCAACTATCGATATGAAAAGGTAGAGGAAATGGTAAGATGTCTTGATCTTGAAGAGGATAAACCACTTCCAGATAAACTTTCTGTTGGTTCAAAATCTTATGATTATTTTAAAGAAACTAAGTAAATTTTCTGGGATTTGAAAACCGCTCTCATCACCGGAATTACCGGACAAGACGGTTCTTATCTTACGGAATTGCTATTGGAAAAAAGATATTCTCTGCATGGGATTGTTCGCCGGTCCAGTTCGATGAACCGTTGGCGGATCGACCACCTAGTCCAAGATGAAAGTATTTATGGGAAGTCGCTGTTTTTACATTATGCCGATTTGTCCGATGATGCATCCCTCCGCCGAATTTTCTCCAAAGTTAATCCGGATGAAGTCTATCATTTAGCTGGTCAAAGCCATGTGGCTTTGAGCTTTGAGATACCTGAGCTTACTACGCATGAAATCGCCAATGCGACCCTCAAACTTTTAGAGATTAGCCGGGATCAGGAAAAATCGCCCAAAATCTACCTCGCCGGTTCCTCAGAAATCTTTGGTCATGCACAAGAATCCATTCAGACAGAAGAGACTCCGTTTAACCCAACTTCTCCCTACGGGGTTTGCAAAGCATTCTGTGTGCAAATGGGTAAGGTTTACCGGTCTGGATATGGTATGCATGTATCCAATGGTATTCTCTACAATCACGAATCTCCCCGCCGTGGGGAAAACTTTGTTACCCAAAAAATTGTTCGGGGAGCGGCATCCATCGCTCAGGGAAAGACGGAATTTCTGGAACTTGGTAATTTGGATATTGAACGGGACTGGGGATATGCACCGGATTATGTTTTGGGCATGTGGATGATGCTCCAACAGGAAAAAGGGGCTGATTATATTTTAGCGACTGGAAAAACTCATAAGCTTTCAGATTTCCTCCAGCTTTCTTTCGAATATTTTGGGCTCGATCATCAGGGACATATCCGGATTAACCCGAAGTTTGTTCGCCCGAATGAACCCGTTCAACTCTGTGGCGATTCATCCAAGGCCCAAAATACACTCGGATGGAAGCCATCTGTGAGCTTTGAGAGAATAGTTCACGAAATGTGCAAAGCCGCCGAAAAGGGTAATTAACCTTGAAAATCTTATCAGACTCTTCGTGAAAAGGATGAAACTGATCACCTTTATCTGAGAAGAATTCTCGGTGAACTTTAATTTATGCAATTCATTGATCTAAAAACTCGTCACCAATTAATTGGTGATAAAATCAATGCCCGTATTCAGAAGGTGATGGATCATGGACTATTTATACTTGGTCCGGAAGTCCTCGATGTGGAGGGAAAACTAGCTCAATATACCGGCTCAAAACATTGTGTAACCGTATCCAGTGGTACCGACTCCTTGCTTATTGCATTGATGGCATTGGGCGTTGGGGCAGGGGACGAGATTATCACAGTTCCCTACACCTGGATCTCCACTGCAGAGGTCATTTCACTTCTTGGGGCAAAACCTGTATTTGTGGATATTCGTCCAGATACCTGGAATATGGATGAGGCTCTATTGGAGGCTGCCATTACCGAAAAGACCAAAGCGATCATGCCAGTTTCCATTTATGGCCAGTGCCCAGATATGGATGCCATCAACGAGATTGCAAAGAAATACAACTTACCTGTTATTGAGGATGCCGCACAAAGCTTTGGTGCTACTTACAAAGGTAAAAAATCCTGTAATCTATCAACCATCGGCAGTACATCCTTTTTCCCATCCAAACCACTCGGCTGTTATGGGGATGGGGGTGCCTTGTTCACCAACGATGATGAGTTGGCAGAAAAGTTCCGCTGGATTCGTGTTCATGGTCAGGAACGCAAGCATCACCATCCCATCTTGGGAATAAATGGACGAATGGACACTATCCAGGCAGCTATCCTTCTTGAGATACTAGAAGTTTTTCCCGATGAAGTCATCAAGCGCGAACAACTTGGAAAAATTTACTCAGAAGGCTTAGCTCATCTTGATGGTCTGGAAACTCCGAGAATTGGAGAGCATAACACCTCGGTCTATGCCCAATATACGATTCTTACTGAGCAACGAGAAGAGATTCAACAATCTCTCAAAGAAAAAGATATCCCTTCGGTATCCTATTACACCGTTCCTCTTCACCTTCAACCGGTATTCAAGAACCTTGGTAATCAAGCAGGAGATTTCCCTGTGGTCGAAAAAGTGGCAAACCAATGCCTAAGTTTGCCCATGAGTCCACACCTCACTCAGGAAGATCAGTCAAAGGTGATTGATGCGATTTGTACTTCTTGACGGTATGACGCTTTAATGTCATAATTTTATTATGACAAAATCAACCTTATACCTTGAAGATTCTATTCACCAAGCACTTCGCTTGAAGGCAGCTGAAACCAAGCAGTCTATGTCCGAATTAGTCAACGATGCACTCAAGGCTAGTCTGTATGAAGATTTAGAAGATATCAAATCGTGGCGTGAGAGAAAAGATGAAGAAACTTACGGTTACGAAGAGTTTGTAGAATTACTAAAAAAAGATGGAATTCTATAAGGTTATTTTTACAAAAAGTGTAAAAAAAGATTTCAGAAAAATCCCTAGACTCGAAGTTTCCAAGATATTAAATGAGATCGCAGAATTGGCAAAAAATCCAAGGTCCTCCAAAACAAAAAAACTTAAAGGGGAAAAACTCTACCGATTAAGAGTGGGTAATTATCGAGTGATTTATGCTATTCAGGATAATTTAATGCTAATCTTTGTAGTAAAACTGGGTCATAGAAGTGACATTTACCGCAATTAGCGTATTTGGGTAATCACTCTTTACTTAGAAAAAACCTCAGTTAACAAAATCCTAGAAGTACAACCCAGTAGCTGAAAAATTCCCAACAAAAAAACCATTGAAGCAATAGCATTGGCGGATCATGGGCATGAATTGGAAAGCTTTGATAATCTGGAAGACTTATTTAAGAGTTAGGAAGATTCCACTCCTAAAGATAAGGAATTAGATTTAGGTGTATTAGATCCTTCTACAGACAGAAAAATGAAAGAAAAGATTCTCACGGTTCTTTTGATCAATTCTTGGATTTTAAAACTGATATTGAACAATTGTTCCAAAGGCGGGTAGATTTAATTTCTCAGAAAACCATTCGAAACGAAATTTTAAGAAATAAAATCAATTCCTCTAAAGTGCTCATTTATGGTGAATAGAATCTAGAGATTATCGTGACCACCCTTACCAAATTCCCAGGCACACTTGCTCGTTATCAAGATCAAATAATTGATGTGTTTGCCCGTGCTGTACCGGTCAAAAAATTTGAGGTTTATTTATTCGGTTCCCGTGCCCGGGGGGATGAGGAAGAAGGTTCCGATGCCGACCTTGCCATAAGTGGCACAGAGATTGACCGGTTCGATCTATCCCTCATTCGTGAACAATGGGAGTATTTCACCATTCCCATGATGCTCGATCTTGTGGATTTGAAAGATATCAATTCAGCTTTGTGCGAACAGATCGAAAAAGAAAAAGTATTACTTTGGAAATCCAACTAAAAAGAGAACAAACCGAGCGAGCATTGGCGAGTTTACAGGAACTGGTTCCTCAATACTTGGAGAACACAGAAAATATCATTTTGAAAGATGCTATGATTCAAAGGTTTGAATATAGCACCGAAGCCTATTTATCAATTGAGCATAATTTACCTGCCAGCAGCCCAAGGGAATTCATTCGTACAGGACTAACTGCAAAACTATACAGTGAAGATATTTCTAAAGAACTCTTGCAAATGTTAGATGATCGTAACCTTACCAGTCGTACCTATTGAGGAACTCGCAGAATCTATTGCCGGTCGCATACCAGCATATCCCAAGAATATGCATACGGTGATGCGTCTATCTTCTAATCTTTAAAATATTAAGTCCAAATGGAAGACAAAATTAAATCATTATTTGAAAAATCAATAGCTTTAAAGACAAAGTGTGTAGAAGAAGGCTTTAAATCTATATTTAGGATGGGTGATGCTATCGTTGAATCAATCAATAATGGAGGAAAGCTTCTTCTTTGTGGTAATGGCGGTTCTGCTGCAGATGCACAACATTTAGCTGCTGAATTAGTTGTGCGCTTGAGACCTGCATACAATCGCAGGGGACTTCCTGCTATCTCACTTGCTATGGATACTTCTACCATTACTGCATGTGGTAATGATTACAGCTACGATATGCTTTATTCTAGAACCCTTGAATCAATTGGTAACTCTGGCGATTGCCTCTTAGGAATATCCACTTCAGGTAATTCTCAAAATATTTTTAACGCTTTGGACCTTGCAAAAAAAATGAATATCAAAGCACTTGGTTTTTTGGGGGCAGGCGGTGGCAAAGTCCTTGAATTATGCGATGAAGTATTTTTGGTTCCTGGAGATGAAACAGGACGGGTGCAGGAGTGTCATATTACGGCCGGACATGCACTGATGGAGCACATTGAAGATGGGCTTCTTGAAAGAGGATATTTAGAGTTAGAAAAATAATGCTATTTTCTTCAATTTAAAATTATGGATTTAAAAAATGTTGACGCATTCGTGTTTGATTTTGATGGAGTTCTGACTGATAATCGAGTTTATGTTGATCAAGATGGAAAAGAATCTGTTTGCTGTAGTCGTTCAGATGGCCTTGCATTCGAAGCATTAAGAAAGTTGAAAATACCAACATTTCTCTTATCCACTGAGCCTAACCCTGTGGTCGCTGCCCGTGCTAAGAAATTACAAATTCCAGTTTTACATGGGATTAAAGATAAAAGAAAAGCATTGTTGGAACTGTGTTCTCAAAACAAGTTTGATTTAAAAAAGATATTTTATACAGGTAATGACCTTAATGATTATTATGTCATGAAAGATTGCGGTTACTCTGCCTGCCCTTTTGACTCCCACTTCTCTATTAGAGAAATAGCTGACTTTTTACTCGCATGTCGTGGAGGTGAAGGTATTGCAAGAGAAATACTTGAAGATCTTTTTAAATTAAATCTTTTAGAAATACTTTATTAACCCAAAATAAAATATGAGCATATTCATAATTGCAGAAATAGGAATTAACCATAACGGAGATATGTCAATTTGTAAGGAATTGATTGATGTTGCAGCCTCTGCAGGTTGCGACGCTGTTAAATTACAAAAACGCGATCTAGATAAAGTCTACACAAAAGAGTTATTGGATTCTCCTAGGGAAAGCCCATGGGGCACTACTCAGCGTGACCAAAAAAGGGGGTTAGAATTCGGTAAAGAAGAGTATCAAGAAATTGACACTTACTGTAAAAGTAAAAATATTGAATGGTTTGCATCCGCATGGGATACAAATAGCCAAGAATTTTTGCTTCAATTTGATTGTAAGTTTAACAAGGTTGCTTCTGCCATGATTGTTGATGAAGACCTATTAAAGTCTGTTGCCGAAGAAAAAAAACATACTTTTATTTCTACTGGTATGACTAATTTCGATGATATACAAAAATCAATAGATATTTTTAAATCTGCTGGTTGTTCATATGAATTAATGCACACCGTTTCCACATATCCAATGAAGGTTGAGGACGCTAACTTGAATGTTATTAAAACACTAAGAGATCGATTTAAATGTAATGTTGGATACAGTGGGCATGAAACTGGTCTAGCTGTTTCATATGGAGCCGCGGCTTTGGGAATTACATCGCTTGAAAGACATATAACTATGGATAAAGCCATGTATGGGTCAGACCAATCTGCATCATTGGAACCTGGCAACTTAAGATCATTGGTACGGGGAGTTAGAGCAATTGAGATGGCCATGGGAGATGGGCAAAAGCGAATTCTTGATGCTGAAGTTCCAATTGCTAAAAAACTAAGGGAGCACTTAAACAAATAGGGTGAAATCCTTAGTTTAAAATAGTTATCATGATAAAGACTAAGATAATAGCTGAAATTGGAATAAACCACAACGGAGACATAAATATAGCCAAAAAACTAATTGATATTGCTTCAGTTGCTGGTTGTGACTTTGTGAAATTTCAGAAGAGAACACCTGAACTTTGTGTTCCCAAAGAGCAAAAAAGTGTGGAGAGAGAGACCCCCTGGGGGAAAATGTCGTATTTAGATTATAAGAGAAAGACTGAGTTCGGAAGAGCCGAGTACGATATTATTGATATATATTGTGCGGAAAAAAAAATAAGTTGGTTTGCAAGTGTATGGGATGAAGAATCAGTTGATTTCATGAAGAAATACGGTTGTATAACCAAAATTCCATCGGCATTGATAACAAATAAACCATTACTTAAATCTGCAAGAAATGCCTTTGATTATCTAATGATTTCCACAGGAATGAGTACTGAGGAAGAGATTGATGAAGCCGTAAGTATAGGAAATCCAAATTTAATTTTTCATACAAATTCCACATATCCCAGTCCCGTTGAAGAGCTTAATCTAAATTATATTAAGTGGTTATCGGAAAAACATCAAGATAGAGAAATTGGCTACAGTGGACATGAATTTGGCCTTACACCAACATTTATTGCTGTAGCTATGGGTGCTACTTGGATTGAGCGACATATAACTCTTGATAGAAATTTATGGGGTTCAGATCAGATGGCTTCTGTCGAACCGGTGGGTTTATTCAAGATGACTAAAGGAATTCGGGATATTGAAAAATCCATTGGCTCAACAAAGGGGCCAAGAAAAGTTATGGGTGGAGAATTAGAAAAAAGAAGAAGTCTCAGGGGATGAATATATTCTTAAATCCATGAAAGTAGTTTCTCTAATTCCAGCAAGGAAAGGATCTAAGGGTCTCCTTGGTAAAAACCTTATTGATATTGCTGGGCAACCTCTAATATGTCATACGATTAAAACATCAATCAATTCTGATTTGATAGATGAAACTTGGGTTAGCTCTGATTGTTCTAAGATAAAAGAAGTCGCAATCAACTGTGGGGCTAAGTTTATTCAAAGACCACAAAATTTAGCTAATGATTTGATTATGCCTGATGCTTCTCTTGTCCATTTTGCTAATAACTACAAATTTGACATTTTAGTATTTATTCAACCGACATCGCCACTATTAGAAACTAAATATATTAACGATGGTTTAAGAATGATGGATAAATATGATTCAGTTTTTAGTGTCTATAAAGAACATTGGTTGCCGAAATGGAATGAAAAAAATGAACCCCTCAATTGGACCATAACAAAACGGCCGAGAAGACAAGATGTAAAAGAAACATTTGTTGAAAATGGAGCATTTTACATTACAAAAAGAGACTTTTTGTTAAATTCAAATCTCAGATATTCTGGAGTAATTGGAACAGTAAAAATGCCTTTTTCAAAAAGTTTTCAATTAGATAACGAAGACGATTTAGAAATTATTAAAAAGTTGTTATGATTGTCTGCGAAGTTGGCTTAAACCATGTCGGAAATGTCGCATATTCATTTGATTACATTGCCCGTCTTACATCGAGTGCTTGTGAAGCAATTACATATCAAATAAGGGAAGATGAATTTTATTTAAATGACTCATTTGTCAATACAAAGCTACCTTTAGATCACTACAAAGAAATAAAAAAAATTTCCAATAAGAGTAATAAAAAATTTGGGATTGCTTTGGCTAATTATACAAAAATAGACATGTGCGAAAATATTGATGTAGATTTCTACAAAGTACTAAGCTGGGACTTGGATAATTACGATTTTATTAATAATTTACTACAAACTGATAAACTTGTTTACATTTCCACAGGTATGAGTGAAATAAATGATATTATTAGATTTTTCACATTTTTTGAAGATTCAAAACATTTCTCCAATATTAGGCTAATACATACACAGTTAAGTAATGAAATTAAACATGTAAATTTTAAGGTGATTCCTTATTTACAAAAAAAATGCGGTGTTCCTGTCGGATATGGACACCATTGTGATTCTGAGAATGTTTTGCATGCTTCACCTATCTGTGAACCTTCTGACATATTTTTTTATGTCCGAGGTGAGCAAGATATTAAACATCCTGATCAATCTCATGCATTAAGTCTAAATGATGTCACAAGTACTATTCGTATACTTAAAGATGTTGGAATTTCCGTTGGAACTGAAACCAAAATTAAAATGAAAAACAACATAGATAAGGAAAATTTAAACTTATGAAATCGATCGTGCTTGCTAGTTCAAGAGGAATTGGTAAATCAATTGCGGACGAGTTGAATAAACTAAACCACGAGGTAATTACAACTTCAACTAGTGATTTAGATACATCTAAAATGACATCTGTTAAGAAATTTGTGTCTAATCATAAATCAACCGATATACTAGTTTTAAATACAGGAGGACCACCACCTTTAGATTTTGATAAAATTAGTGAGGATGAATGGTTGAAATACTATTACCAACTTTTTTATAGTTTTGTTTATATGTTGCAAAATATAAAGATTAATAATGGCGGATACATATTCCTCATTTCTTCTTTTAATATTAAGGAACCTGATCCAAAATTAGTTATGTCTAATTGCTACAGACTTGCATTTACTACGGTTTTAAAATCTTTATCTAAAAGTTTCGCAAAAGAAAATATAAGTTGTATTAATATAGCACCTGGTCCAATAGATACGGACAGATTAAGAGGTTTAGTTGATAATGTAGAAGAACTTGGTAAAAACTTACCAATGGGTAGGGTCGGTAAACCCGAGGAGATCGGTAAATTCATTCGCTCAATTGTAGAAAATAACATTAAGTATTTAACCGGAGTTACAATAAATTTTGATGGTGGACATTCTAATTACGTTTTGTGAAGTAATGGTAGTTACAAAGTAATGATTCAAATTAATTAGTTTGATATTTCAATGATTTTTTTTGAATAACCTTAGATTATTCTGGCATATATTATTGCCTCAACAACGAAAAAGTTGGATTAAGCTTTTTCTCATTACAATTGTTGGTTCTTTTTTGGAAGCTGTTGGTGTTGGATTGGTTGTGCCGTTTATTTCATTTATTGTTTCAACAAAATTTGCACTCCCTTCCTTCTTAACTGAACTGTGGCCTCAGATTGCAACCCTGAGTAAAAGTGAGCTAGTCATAGTTGTTATCTTAATCTTTTTAAGTTTTTATCTTTTTAAAAGTCTTTTCACTTTATGGCTGTTAGTTCGTCAGACTAGTTTTTATTATTCTCTTCAGGAATCGATTACAGGTAGATTATTTAGATCCTATTTAAGTAAGGATTATACATTTCATTTAACTAATAATTCAGCCAAATTATTGAGTAATACGATTACTGAATCAATGCAGTTTTCTGTTGGTTACACGGCTCCTTTACTGTTTCTTCTAAATGATGTTTTTATCTCGATTTTTATTCTAATCGTTTTATTTATTGTTGAACCAATTAGTGCATTAATAGCTATTTTTTTATTCGGATCACTATCGGTATTTTTGTTTACTGTATCAAAAAAAAAGTCAGCTAATTGGGGTACAATCAGGCAAACTAAGGAAAGGCTTAGAATAAAAAGTGCTCAAGAAGGTTTTAATGGAATTAAAGATATTAAATTGTCTGGGCGAGATGACATATTTATTGATCAATATCTTAAACACACCAACTTTTCTTTGGAAGCAGGGCGAAATCAATCTATTCTTCAGCAAATTCCTAAAATATCTTTAGAGTTTGTGGCAGTATTTTCCCTTTGTGGAATTGTTATCTTTTTGTATCTTTTGGGTGATTCAGGAAAAGTAATTAGTGTTTTAGGAGTTTTTTCGGCTGCTGCGTTCAAACTTCTTCCTACGGTTTCAAGATTAGTTCAATGTTGCCAAGGACTAGTTTTTCAAAAGCCTGTCGTTTCATTAATTCACGAAGAACTCGTGTCCAATAACATCTCAGATAAACCAATTAATGGTTCACCTAATAAACGAGTGAACTTTGAAAGAAAACTTACAATTTCCGATTTAAGTTTTTGTTATGATGGTTCAAATAAAAGTGCCTTACATAAAATTGATTTAGATATAGATGCTGGGCAGATGATTGGTTTTATTGGAGCAAGTGGAGCAGGAAAAAGTACTTTAATTGACTGTATACTTGGCTTGATAGAGCCATCTACCGGATCTTTTTCAATCGATGGGGAACTAATAACCAAAGAAAATATCAAAGGGTGGCAAAAAAATGTTGGTTATGTTCCCCAAGTTATTTACCTGCTTGATGCGAGCTTAAGAGAAAATATTGCATTCGGAATATCAACCGACTTTATTGATGAGGAAAAACTAGGAAATGCAATTAAGAAGGCACAGTTGTCAGATTTCGTTTCTGACTTACCTAAAGGTTTAAATACATTTGTCGGTGAACGAGGTGTTCGTTTATCAGGTGGTCAAAGGCAAAGAATTGGAATTGCTCGTGCCCTTTACCATGATCCATCTGTTTTAGTCCTAGACGAAGCTACCAGTGCTTTAGATAATGAGACAGAAAGTGAGGTAATGAATGCTGTTGAGTCTTTACAGGGTAGTAGAACAATCTTAATCATTGCACACCGAATTTCTACCATCAAGAATTGTGACTATATTTACAAACTTGAGAATGGAAGGGTTGTCTTAGAAGGAAACCCCAATGAAGTTTTAGGTAAAAAAATTACTTACTGATGAATGAAGTAACCAAAGCAAATGTTGAAAGCAACTATACGGGTTTTATAACGGTTCGAACAACTTCTTCTAGGTTGCCCAATAAGTGCCTTCTTGAGTTTGGAGAAGAAACTGTTATCAGTCATGTTATAAAACGGACTTTAGATTCTGGTATTCGCCCTATTTTGTGCACGACTGAAGATTCAAGTGATGATATTCTTGAAAAAATTGCTCACGATCTAAATGTCTCCTGCTTTCGAGGGTCGAAAGACAATAAATTACAACGATGGTTTGATTGTGCGGAAAAGTTTAATATTGATAACTTTCATACAATAGACGCGGATGACCCATTTTTTGATGGAGCAGAAATGATTGAAAGTCTCAATCTATTAGCAACAAAGGATTATGATGTGATTTGTCCAACAAAGTCAAGTTCTTCGGGAGGTGCAAGTGTGGGGTATTCATTGACGAAAAGTATCGTAAAACAAGCCATCAAAGGAACCAATTACGATACTGATACGGAGATGATGTGGGGATTCCTGGAAAAGGTTAGTGGCATCAAGATGATCATTCTTCCAGAAGGTCAAAAGGATGATTTGAAGCTACGCTTAACATTAGATTATGAAGAAGATTATTGGCTTCTAAGTACCTTGGTGCGAATATTGGGAAATAATGTCTCAAGAGCTCAAATTACTGAATTTTTTAAAAAAAATCCTGACTTTAGAAAAATTAATTATTTTCGAAATGAAGAGTGGAAAAATGCTCAAGTTAATAAATAAATATAAAGTTAAATGAAAAGTGATTACAAAAATGAGTTTGGTAAATTCAATGGCAATGAAGCTGACTATGCCCTTAGAGCCCTTGATTCTGAAACTCCTGAAAATAAAAAATTCCCGTGGGTTCAAAAACTTGAAGAATCATTTTCAAAAGAAATCGGTTCAAAATACGCTATAGCCGTTAACTCGGGTACATCAGGTCTTCATGCTGCGTTATATGCCGCTGGAGTGGGTCCAGGAGATGAGGTAATTCAACCCTCCAAGACTGTTGTGATGGACTCCTATGTTACGATGCATTTAGGAGCGGTTCCTGTATTTGTGGACATATGTTCTAAGAGTTGGAATATTGATGCAACGAAGATAGAGCAAAAAATAACCAATAAAACCAAGGCCATTATCGTTGTTTCTCTTTATGGTCTGCCGGTGGATATTGATCCGATCTTGGAAATTGCATCCAAGTATAATCTGACAGTCATCGACGACTCGGCAGAAACATTAATGACTCGATACAAGAATGGCTATGCCGGAACTCATTCACATATTGGTGTATACAGCTTTGAAAAATCCAAGCACATGACTTCTGGCAGTGAAGGCGGCATGCTTATTACATCAGACGAAGACCTCGCTGTTCGAGCACGTAAATTTGCGGGTATTGGTTACAAGGGTTTGACTGCTGAGGCAGGTAGAACAAGCTTAGCATCATCAGTCTATCAAAATCCAGATTATGAGCGTTTTGATACCATAGGGTTTAATTATCGAATGAATGCTATAACCGCTGCAATTGGATTAGCTCAGTTTGAACGTATCCATGAATTAGTTGAGAGAAGAATGAAAGTAGGAAATCTTTTTCTTGAAGCAGTAAATGGATGTGATTGGATAGAAACTCAGGAGATACCTTCTTATTCCGAGCATTCTTACTTTACTTTTGGTTTATTGTATAAAGGCTCAGAAATGAGGGGTGTAAGTTGGAAATCCTTTTATGATCGATACAAAAATATTGGTGGCGATGGGTTTTATGCATGTTGGAAACCCCCATACATGGAACCATCCCTTAAGGGTAAGGAAATGAACGGACAGGTTTTCGATAGCGGTTTGTGCCCGATTGCTGAAGATTATCAAAAAAAGATAATGGCCTTTAAATCAAACTATAGAGATCTTAAAGAAGCTGAATTTCAGGCTGGTTTACTTAGAAAGTTGATAAGTGAAATAAACAATTAGTAAATGCTGTTAAACATTTATATTTTAGATTTTTTTAAAGATTAATAGAAAACAAATCAAATATGGCTTTTCACAAGGTCGGCTTACCGTCCCTTATAATGGAGAACTTCAATGTTTTCCCCAGCACGAATGGCAAAATGAATTCTTCAATGCTGGTTCTATCGGATGTTCCTTTATTGAGCTACTTATTGAGCGAGAAAAAAATGATTTAAATCCGATTTGGAGTAATGAAGGACGATTTAAAATCTTAGAACTTTGTTCAAAAAATAATCTTATACCTTACTCTATTTGTTTGGATTATATTATTAATCATTCTCTGTTGGATGATCCCCAAAAAGCTTCATTTAAAAGCATCAAGGATTGTATTAAAATGGCCGCAAAGCTTGATGCCCGCATGGTCATTTTGCCTCTTTTGGAAGCAAGTAATTTAGTAAGAAAAAACTTCCATGAAATTGCTAAAGTTATAAAAGAAGCAGCCTACATAGCTAAACAAAAAAATATATGTCTCTGCATTGAAAGTTTAGTCTCAGCAAATGAATTGAATGATTTCATTTCAATGATTAACATGAACAATGTTAAAGCAGTGTTTGACACTGGTAATAGGGTATTAGAAACACCTGACCTTTATAGTGAAATATTGATTTTATCCGAAAACATAAGGCACATTCATATAAAAGATAAAGACCGCTTCGGTAATAATGTTACATTAGGTTCTGGAATGGTTGATTTCTGTGGTGTATTTGATGCTCTGAAAAAAATCAATTTCTGTGGAGCTCTAAACTTTGAAACTAATCGAGGCTCTGTTCCTCTAAATACTGCACGACATAATATAAAATTCTGTGAATTCTTTTTAGAGAATTCAAAAAATAACCCGATCTTAATTAAAAAGTAATGAAAAATAGAGTATGCCTAGTAACCGGAGCAAGTAGGGGAATAGGAAAATGTTTAGTCAAGAAACTGTTGGGAAATGGTTATATTGTTTGTGCCACTTCAAGTAATGTTAATAAACTAAGTTTACTTAAAGAGGAAGTTTCTGATTATGAGAAAAATCTGCATTTGTTTACTGCCGATCTCTCTAAACCTCTTGAAGTTAAGGCATTATGTGAAGCGGTAAATGAGGAAGTCGGTGATATCGATGTTCTTGTAAATAATGCGGGTGTTCTACATCTGGAAAGTTTAGAAAATTCTTCTGATGAATTACTAAGAAAAAGTTTTGAAGTTAACTTTTTCGCCCCGTTTGCTTTAACACGATATTTTTCAAATTCAATGGTTAAAAAGAAAAGTGGAGCGATCATTAATATGTGTTCATCAAGTTCATATACTGGTGGCGGAGCGCCTGAGCACTGTATTTATGCCTCGACAAAGCATGCTTTATTGGGTCTTTCCAGAGCGTTGGATGAAGAATTAAGGTTCTCAAATATAAGGGTTGGGACTGTTTCTCCGGCTGGTGTTTCGACAGATATGATGGGGGATCGTGAAGATTTAGATCATTCTACCTTTATGACTGCAGAAGAAGTTGCAGATGCGGTTATGTTTTTACTCAATGGTAATGGTCAGGGCATAGTTTACGAAATGCGCATGTGGAGAAGAAATAGATGACTAATGCTTTGATATTTAGGATTTTAATGAATGAAAAATAAATTTTTTGATTTAACTGATAAAACAGCTCTCATAACAGGAGGAGCAGGACTGCTTGGTATTTCTCATGCCAAGGCGTTGTTAACTTCAGGAGCAAAAGTGATTCTTGCTGATATTGATCAAAATTCTTTGGAGAAAAACAAAGTCTCACTAGGCAAAGAAACTAACTTAGAAAATCTCCAAACAATAGTGCTGGATGTCACTCATGAAGAAAGTATTGCTAAAATATTGGATGATTTAGTTTCTTCAGGAAATAGAATTGATATTCTAATAAATAATGCAGCAATTAATCCTACATCAAGTTCCATAAACAAAGGAAAGAGGTCAACGCGTCTGGAAAATTTCTCAATTGACCGTTGGAACCAAGAACTTTCAGTTGGATTAACTGGGGCTTATCTTTGTAGTAAAGTTTTTGGTACTGCTATGGCATCGGATGGTTTGGGCGGTGTAATACTTAATATTTCTTCAGATTTATCTGTAATCGCACCAAACCAAAAACTTTATAAACAAGCCAATTTGCCTGATGATATGCAGGCTGTTAAACCCGTTACCTATTCTGTAATTAAGACAGGATTGATAGGATTAACTAGATATTTGGCCACCTATTGGGCACATGAAGGAGTTCGTTGTAATGCACTTAGTCCAGGAGGAGTATATAATGGACAGGACGAAGAATTTGTTAATCGATTACAAGACTTGATCCCAATTGGGAGGATGGCAAATATTGATGAATATCATGGGGCAATTCAATTTTTATGTTCTGATGCTTCAGCCTACATGAATGGACAAAATATTGTCATGGATGGAGGTCGGTCTATTGTTTAGTGAAATTTTAATAAGAAGAAAATGCTTACAAAAACTGAATTTTATCAAAGATTTTTAACGTTAATTCCCGGTGAATCTAATTTAACAGATTCTTTTGATATAACTTTTACTCCTCTTTCCATGGATGGAGCAGAAGAGATGCACCGCTATTCGATTAAAGAATGCTTTTATGAACATTTTGAGTTTCCTCCGTTTAGAGATTTTTCTGAGACTGTTCAATACATTGAAAAATTATTTAAACGAATGGAAGGGGATGGGAATTCTCATAATTCAATATATTGGTTTGTTAGACGTAAGAGCGATAACTATCTAATTGGAACAGCATGCCTCGTTAGTCTTGATTATGGTCGTCAATCAGTCGAATGGGGGTATGGGGTAGATCCGGAATTTTGGGGACATGGGTATATTTTACAAATGCAAGAAATTCTCAAAGATTTTGTATTTAGCACTTTAAAGCTAAATAGGCTTCACGGTATCACTATGGTATCCAATCTACCAACAATTGAATCCGTAAAAGCAGCTGGTTTTTTGCATGAGGGAATTGCTAAAGATTTTTACTGTAAGAACGGTAAATTTATCGATGGTTGGAGGTATGCAATGACCAAGTCATTATTTAACCAAGTACAATCAGCCAATTTTCCTTCTGTTGAAATTGATAATCCAGAAAATATCATTTTAGATATTTTATCGAGTCTGTTTCCTGAAGATGACATTACATTAAACTCGACAATGAAAGATACTGTAGGTTGGGATTCTCTGGGGCACATGAGAGTTATAATGAGTCTTAGAGAAAAGTTTGGTTCTAGTTTAACACCTGCTGAGATTGCCAAAGTGAATTCTGTGAAATCAATAATTGAGGTTATTGAATCCAAAAAAGATTAGATGATAGATAATTGAAAAATCTTTCGGAATACCTTTTCGGTTTAAAACAAACTGATGGTTCCTTACCCGCACTGAAGATTAATGAACGGGTAATTTCATATTCCGAGTTGATAGAAAAATCCATGCTCGTAGCTAGTGGATTGATTGAATGCGGAGCATATAATGAAACTATTGGACTGGTAGGTCAGCGTAAGGCAAGCTCGTATATTGGGTTATTGGGTATAATTTTTGCAGGATGTAATTTTACCCCCATTAATCCCAAGTATAATAAATCGAGAATTAATTCAATCCTCAGCAAATCGAGAATTAAATTTTTGGTTGGGGATCATGAAGATATAAACAATTTAGATTCCACGATACTATCTGGAATTCATGCTTGTATAATACCTGAGGGAAGTAGCATAAATCATAAGAATGTAAGAACCTTATGTTCAAATCGTCTTAATTCTCTTGATCATTTATCTGTGCCTAGAGCGATTGAGCCATCAAACCTTGCATATATAAACTATACATCAGGTTCTACAGGTACTCCCAAAGGAGTAATGGTTTCTCACGAAAATCTTCTTTCATTTTTGAAAAATATGAATGAGATTTACACTTTAGAACCCGGTTTTATAGCATCGCAAACTTTTGACTTTAGTTTTGATCCATCAGTTTCTGATATATTTTTTACCTGGGTATCAAAAGGATTGCTGTGCGTCCTTCCAAAGTCGGAACTTATGGTTCCCACTGATTTTATTATTCGTGAAAAAATTGATTATTGGAATTCAGTTCCTTCAATTGCACGCTTCATGCTTAATACTGGTAATTTAGAACCTGATTCATTTCCTGAATTGCGATATAGTATGTTTTGTGGCGAGCAATTTCCCCAAGAATTAGCTGATGCGTGGCGTCTTGCTGCGCCTAATAGCACAATTGAAAACTTGTATGGTCCCACTGAGGCTACAGTTTACATCTCCCGTTACGAATATTTGAAAGATGATGAAAGAAAGACATTCCATAATGGGATTGTTCCCATTGGAAATGTATTTCCAAAACACTCAGTCAAATTGATAGCTGAAGAAGGAGAAGTCGTTGAATCCGGAAAGGGTGAAATAATCTTTTCCGGACCTCAAGTAACTTTAGGATATTTAAATGATCAGCACAAAACTGATGAATCATTTGTTAATTTTGATTGGGACAAAGATAATAAAATTTGGTACAAGACTGGGGATTTAGGATTTTTTAACTCTAATAATGACTTAGAGTGCATTGGTAGAAAAGACAGCCAAATCAAGTTAACAGGAAGAAGAATTGAGATAGGTGAAATTGAATCCGTTCTTAATAAATTTGAATCAACAAAAGGGGTTGTTGTTGTTCCAACTCGGGATGAGCATGAGATTGTGAACGGTTGCGTCGGTTTCCTACTTAGCAGTATTTCACTGTTAGAGGTTAAAAACTTGCGAAAGCAAAGTGCTGCCTATTTGGATAGTGTATTTTTCCCTCATAAGTTTTATAAAATTAATGAATTCCCCCTTTCTCAAAGCGGAAAAACCGATCGAAAAAAACTGGAAGATTTAGCAAGGAAAACGGATAATTAAATTCTTCAATAGATTTATTTTCGATCCAATAAAGCAAGTCGATATTGTGATCTTCGATGCAACAAACGCTGATGTTGTAAAAACTGTTATTCCAGATGGTTTAACAGTCAAAATATTCGAAACTCGTCCTGTTAAGATAAATTTAAATTTAATGATCTTCTGCAGATTTATTTTGTCTTTAAATCATTTTTCTTTTAATTTTATATTACTGTCTAAAAAAAGTTTATTCTATAAAATATTTTGGCAACTTCTTTGCATATATATAGGTGCATATTTAAAATCTTTAAACCCCAAAGCAATAATTACATCAATTGATAATTGCTGTAAATTTGCTTGGTTGTCGAAAAACCTAAATAACATACCTTGTATTGGTATTCAAAATGGATTTCGCTTAACATATGGTGCTGATAATAAATCTTCATATCATTGTAATCATCTGTTTTGTTTTGGTAAGCGGGAAATAAAGGTATATCCAAAATTGGATTACAAGGTTGATCACTTTTATCCATTTGGTTCCTTGTCACTATCTAATAATTTTTGTTCTGAGTTATGTGAAATCGAATCAATTTATGATTTGTTAATCGTTTCTTGTTGGCGCGGGAATATTGGTTATCAGCAAGATGTAGTTGACAGTATGAATGGAATGCAGGTTATGGACAAATTACTTGCCAAGTATTTGAGAGATAAGGATCTTAAAGTCGCAGTTATTCTTAGAAGTGAAAGAAACTCAGGATGTTGGATAATGCCAGAGATTGGAATGTCGGAGGAGGAATACTACAAGTCTACTTATGGTGACCTTGTTGAAATAATCGATGTGAATTTTTCAGAACAAAATGTTTATCCCACAATGCAAAAGTCAAATGCATTGATTGCGGGTTTTTCTACAACATGCCTTGTGGAAGCTTTTTCTTTCGGAAAAAAAGTCCTTTATGCAAACTTTTGTGGTACGAATAAATACCATCTCGATTTTGCAAAAGAAATTTTATTTGAGGGTAGTGAGAATGATAAAAAAAGCTTTTTCGACAGAATAGATACGCTCCTTAATCAATCAAGTGAAGAGTATTTAAGCAGTACCCAAACCGTCAATAATTATTATGTTAGAGATCCTAGGATTTCAAAAACAGCTTCAAATATTAAAGAGAAAATTTCAAAAATAGTAAATCATTCTTCCCTCAGTTCTTTTTAAGTTAATCCTTAATGAAACTATCCTTAAAAGAAATAAAAAATAAATGTATCGAAGACCGGTTTTTTGAATACGATTCTTGGCAGGATCGATTGTTTGTTCCACCTGCAATCTATGTGTCATGGGTTTGTTTAAGAGTTGGTATAAGTGGTAATGCTGTATCGTGGATATCAGGATTCGTAGCAGTTTTTGGTGGATATCTGCTAACATTTAAAGAAAGTTCGATAGTTTTAATCGGTTCTCTTGGCTACATTCTGTGGTATTTTCTTGATTATGTGGATGGTGCGGTTGCTCGGCTTAATGAAAAGGGGAGTGTTGCCGGCCAGTACATAGATTGGATGATGCATGTAATTTCACATGTTGCGATCGTTAGTGGGATTGCTTTAGGCGCCTTGAACTCTGTCGGGAATTGGATTTTACCCTTTGTGATTTTGGGAATTATTGCTGCATGTCTTCCATACGCAAGGTTTTCGATGGCATGGTTTTCGATTTGTATGGAGCAGCAACAACGCCGTGTGAAAGGTCTCGCAGTCGAAACGAATCATGATTTTACTGCTCCCCCCCCAAAATATGGGGATTGCTATAAGTACATACGAGGACTTTCAATTGTTATTTTTCACGAAAATTACTTAATATTTACATTACCTATTGTTGCTTTATTAGAGTTACTTAATATTTTTGTATTATTTGACTTAAGAGTGATTTTTACTGTACTAGCTGGAACTTTATATTTCTTTGTCCAAGTACTTGAAATTCATCTGTTGGTGGTAAACAATAAAATTCAAAAAGCATATGCAGAGTTATTCTTACCAAATCATAAACCAAACCTTCCCGATGATCATTTTTTTAATTAACAATTCTTTTACTACTTTATTATGCAAGTATTAATTCCTGCAGCAGGTTTGGGTAGGCGACTTGGCCCTGAAACCGCGGACAAAACTAAGGCAATGGTTAAAGTGAACGGTAAGACATTGATTGAATGGTGTCTTGATGCTGCTGTTTTACACCCCATTGACCGAATCCTAATTATTGTTGGATATGAGAAGGATAAACTTATAGATTTTCTGGGGTCCAATTATAAAGGAGTTGAGATCGTTTACATTGAAAACCCTGACTATTCGACAACGAATAATATTTACTCTGTATATCTAGCCAAAGACTTTATAGTTGAGGATGATACCCTATTAATCGAAAGTGACTTACTATTTGAACCTAAGTTGTTACAAATGGTGATTGATCACCCGTCGGAAAATTTAGCAATTGTTGATAAATATAAGGCCTGGATGGATGGTACAGTGGTTAAAATTAATGAGGATTTTTCTATCAGTCATTTTGTTGCAAAAGCCGATTTCGATTATGCGCAAGTCGATGAATATTATAAAACTGTAAACATATACAAGTTTTCAAAATCATTTTTAAATGATGTCTATGTTCCATTCCTAACTGCATATGCAACTGCATTAGGTAAGCATGAATACTACGAACAAGTCTTAAAGGTGGTTGTCGATCTTGATATGAAACATCTTACAGCATTACCATTAAATGGGGAAACTTGGTGTGAGATTGATGATATACAAGACTTGGACAATGCAAATATTCAGTTTGCTGAACCCGAGGTTCGTTACGAATTGTTATCCAAAAGGTATGGGGGATATTGGCGTTTCGATGACTTGATAGATTTTTGCTATCTAGTTAACCCATTTTTCCCTCCTGCATCTTTAACCAACGAGTTAAATTTTAGCCTACATAAACTTATGCAGTCCTATCCTTCCGGAGAGAGGGTACAGGCAATGCTTGGTGCCCAAATGTTCGGTATCAAAGAAAGTCAGATTGTCGTTGGAAACGGTGCAGCAGAATTAATAAATACGGTGACAAAATTTCTTGGTGGTAATTTTGGATTGTACGGACCAACTTTCGAGGAATACACATCAAGATTTGAAAATATAGACTTGAGAGTACCTTCTGCAGAAGGCTTCAGATACGGAAAAGAAGATGTAATTAATTTATCAAAAGATAATGATGGTGTCATACTTATAAATCCTGATAATCCATCGGGTAATTTTATTTCCTACCCTGATATAATTGAAATATTAGAAGAATTTAAAAATACCGGAAAACATCTTGTTTTGGATGAGTCCTTTTTGGACTTTGCTGTTTGTGGTTTTGAGTCATCGCTTTTAAATACTGCGGATTTAGAGAGATTCCCGAATCTCATTGTGATTAAAAGCATTGGAAAGAGTTATGGTGTAGGTGGGCTACGCTTGGGAGTAATGGCCAGTTCAGATGCAAGACTTATAAAAAGTTTAAAATCTGCAATCCCCATTTGGAATATTAATTCGGTCGCCGAGTTTTATTTACAAATAATTGGAAAATATTCCTCTCAATACAAATCAAGTTGTGCTCAGCTAATTGAGGTTCGAGTCGAACTATTTAAACAATTACAGGAGATTTCATATCTCAAAACTTATGAATCTCAGGCAAATTATATATTTTGTAAAGTACTTGATAAAAATGCTCATCAATTAGCAATTGATCTTTGTGAAAAATATTCGATACTTGTAAAAGATTGCTCCAGTAAATCGAGTGTCGATGGACAGTATATTAGAGTAGCAGTGCGGGACTTCAAGGATAATCAACTTTTAATCAACGGATTGAAACTATTGTTGTAATTAGTGTAATTTTTTTATTATTAAAGTTTATAATACATAAATTAAGCTAATAATATTCTGAACCTTGTCAAAACACCATTAGACATTCCTGCATATGGTATGTCAGATAATGATATCTTTCTTGGTACTTGGTGTCTTAAAAATTTCAAAGATTTTCTTACTGCCAAAAATAAAAACCAATTTGTACCATATCACTGGGATGATCGTGTTAAGTTTAACAATGACTATTTTTATTTAGATACATTATATGAGAAAATTCTATCAAGATTTTCAAGTTTGTTAAATGCGATTCATAAAGTTGATAATAATGTCGGTTATTGGAGAATCATCATTGGTCCATGGTTGCGATATTGCCTAGATGCCCTTTTTGACCGATACGAATGTATACGTGTAGCGATGGATTCAGAGAAAATCTGTAATTATAACGTAGGTAAGTACGAGATCAAAGATTGGTGTCCGAAGGATTTCTCTAGTTTTTGGGTTGAGTTTTTAACTGATGAGTGGAACGAAGTAATCTTCTCTGAATGTATAAAATATCATCAATTACCATTCAGTAAAAATGACAAAATGTTTTTACGACCTCAGCGTGCAAAAAATCCTAAGAATATAAATAAATCCTACAAGTATTTATTGAAAACTATATTTAATATATTTGCTAAATATAAAAGAGGTGTAGTATTTGTTGCACCATATACTAGCTACAAGAAAATTTTTAAGTTACAATTAAGATTAAAACAAATCCCTAATATTTTATTTACTGATATACCTAACATTGAAACATCTACTTGTGGAAAAAGGAGAAGTTTATTTATAAAGGATATAAAAAATTATGGATTCGAGGGATTTGTGGATGAATTGCTTCCTTCATTAATACCTAAATCTTACCTAGAAGACTTTTCATATATTAAAAATTTTGTTTTGAAAAGTCTTCCTCTTAATCCAAGGCAAATATTTACCTCTAATGCTTACCAATCAGATGATGTCTTTAAAATATGGGTTGCAGAAAAGAAATTAACTGGAACAAAGTATTATATCGGTCAACATGGTGGGAATTTTGGGTCCGCAAGGTTGTGCCAAACAGAAGTTCACCAATTAAAAACTTCCGACAAGTATCTTTCATGGGGTTGGAAGTCGAATAACTTCAATAACATCGAAATAATACCAAGTATTCAGTTATCTGGAGGGTCTTCAATTAAACCTATCAAAAAAGGAAAGATTTTACACGTTTTAAATGCTATTCCTCGTTATTTTTATTCTTATCAATCATTTCCCAACGCAGAACATTTTATCCTATATCTTAATGACCAACTAGAATTTTTAAGCCATTTGAATCGTGAAAATAGATCAGATTTAAATATTCGGTTAGATAGAAGTAGCGAAAAAAGAAGTTGGGACATATTTAATCTCTTATCAAGAGAAGGTTTCTCTTCAAATATCGACCCTAACAAAGAGTCACTTTTTCAATTACTTCGAAAGTCTAGGTTGTGTGTCAGTACAACAAATACAACTGTATTTCTTGAGACATTGTCCTTAAATTTTCCAACTATAATTTTTTGGAATTCTAACCACTCAGAACTAAGGGATGAAGCGGTTCATTTTTTCAAGTTACTCGAAGATGCAGAGATTTTATTTCACTGCCCAATGCAAGCTGCAAAGAAAGTTAATTCAATATCAATCAATATTGATGCTTGGTGGTTTTCTGAAAAAGTACAAGCCGCCCGGAGAACTTTTTGTGAGCGATATGCATTAGCTTCAAATAATTGGTTGAATGAATGGTTTGTGTTTCTAAATAAATATTAATGAATGTGTATAATTGCAGAGATCCCAAATTATTTATATCGGTGAAGTTGGTCCTAAAAGAAGTACATTTCTAAAAAAAGAAAATAAATTTAAAGAGTATTTTAGAAAGTATAAGATTTTTGTAACAATTTATAAATTTTTGATGTCTGTAGCGAATTTAATGAATATTTTGTTAGGAAACCTATACTTTCGTTTTTTTTCCAATTCAATGGACTTAATAAAATCCAATGAGTCAGAAATGGGAACAGGAAGAGTTAGTATAAGGTGTCTATTACGTAAAACGTAACTAATTGAATATTTGAATACATTTAATTCAGTTAACATTGTTAGTAAATTGAGTTAATGTCTATGTTGATGTTAATATTTTGTTAAAGTGAACCTTCTAAAATCTTATCCGTTTCAAGTATTTAGGCATAGAGTCTATTTACCTTTGTTTTCTTTATTTGGAGTGATGAATGATTTCATCCGAGGTGTAAATACGGAAAGAATTATTGAACTAAATGAAGTTGGGATAGATAAGACTGCGGGCTCTAGATCCCAAACAATCAGTTACGGAAAACTTAAATCTGTTTTAAGTTTCGCTAGAAGTGAGGGATTTGATAGGCTTTGCGATATTGGTTGTGGTTTGGGGAGGTCTTTCATTGTTGGCAAAGAAATAGGCTTTTCTGAATTTTCTGGCGTTGATATTTCTTCAGAAATTATAGATTTGTGTAATGTAAATTTAATCAAAAAAGGGATTTCTGCTAATTTATTTTGCTGTGATGTTGATGACTTCCGACTTCCAAATGGCAAATTAGTCATTTATCTTTTTAATCCTTTTGGCTTTGAAAAGATGTTTAAACTTGCTGAAAAGATTCATCAAAGAGATTCTGATACTTTGGTTATTTATTTTAACCCTAAACATTCAGATGTTTTCAATGAAAATTTAAAGATTAATGAAGTCGTATGGAATCACTTTGGCCTGTATCCTGAAACTGTTTACTTTTATCGTATTCCATCAATTACCAAAATGATTTAAATCCTTATATTTAATTTGTTATAATTTAGAGTTAAAATTAATTAATGAAAAACCATTATAAAAATAAAAGTGTAGTTGTAACTGGACATACCGGCTTCAAGGGTTCTTGGTTAACCGCTTGGTTGAAGCAGATGGGGGCTAATGTTACGGGTGTTGCCCTAGATCCACCAACAAATCCAAATCATTACGAATCAGCCAATTTATTGGAGGGTGTTATAGATAATCGCCTCGACATCAGAGATTTAATAGATGTCAAGAAAGTTGTAATAAATGCAAAACCAGACTTTCTTTTTCATTTAGCAGCCCAACCCATAGTTGGTGTAAGCTATGATGACCCTGTTGATACCTGGACTACCAATGTTCTCGGAACTATAAATGTCCTAGAGGCTCTCAAGGGCCTAAATCATAATTGCTCTGCTGTAATCATAACCAGTGATAAATGTTATGATAATGTAGAATGGGAGTGGGGCTACAGAGAAAATGATGTATTAGGTGGACCTGATCCATATAGTGCGAGTAAAGGAGCAGCTGAAATCGCAATTCGCTCTTATGTGAAGTCATTTTTTTCAAGCAAGGAAAACTCTATTCGAATAGCATCAGCTCGGGCTGGAAATGTTATTGGAGGTGGTGATTGGGCCGCGAATCGAATTGTTCCAGATTGCGTACAAAGTTGGTCCAGGAATGAAACGGTGGAGTTGCGTAATCCACATTCCACGAGGCCTTGGCAACATGTTTTGGAGCCTCTTGGTGGATATCTAACATTGGGAGCTGTTCTCAGCCAAAATGATTGCCTCCACGGCGAAGCGTTTAACTTTGGACCGCAGGCTCAGCAAAATCATAGTGTTTTAGAATTAGTAAAACAGATGTCAAGAAGCTGGAATAGTGTGAGTTGGGCTGAGTGTGAACCTCAACCATCCTCTTTTTATGAATCGGGTCTCTTGAAGCTGAATTGTGATAAAGCTTTACACTTTTTGAAGTGGCGCGCGGTGCTAGACTTTGAAGAAACCGTTGCATTAACAGCTGATTGGTACAGGGCATTTTATGATTCACCAGAAAACATCTCTGAATTAACAAATATTCAAATATCCAACTATGCAGAGAAACTTGCAAATGTTATTTAAGGCTAGTTTGTGAACGATTTATTAAAAAAGATTAAGGTAACAAAATTATCCACTTTCTCCTTAGATACGGGAAATGTTCTTCATGCTATAAAAAAAGACGATGAAGGTTTTAATGGTCTTGGAGAAGTCTACTTTTCATTCATTAACCCAAATGCAATAAAAGCATGGAAATTGCATCATCGGATGACTCTTAATTTGGTGGTTCCACTTGGTAGGGTAAGGTTTGTCTTTTTTGACCCTCAAACTCCTGATGTTTTTCGAGTCGAGGATATTGGCGAAGAAAATTATTTCAGATTGACGGTGCCACCTAGTATTTGGTTTGGCTTTAAGGGTATTTCAGACCAGCCAAGTTTAGTCGCTAATATTGCTGACTTGAAGCATGACCCAAACGAAGTTACCAAAAAAAATATAACTGATTTTGAATACGAATGGTAAAAAAATGAAGGTAATTTTATTAGCTGGAGGATACGGAACTAGAATGTCTGAGTATACGGGACTTATACCTAAGCCAATGGTAGAAATTGGTAGGCATCCGATTTTGTGGCACATCATGAATTCATATGCCTTTTATGGACACAATGATTTTTATGTGGCATTAGGGTACAAAGCTGATGTGGTAAGACAGTATTTTTCTCAATATCATATTGTAAATTCAGATTTTTCAGTTAATCTAGGTACAGGTGAGCTGTTTCCGTTAGAAGGTTCAATTCAAGATTGGCAGGTTACTTTAGTCGATACTGGTGTTGATACGATGACCGGAGGTCGTGTTAAGAGGATGAAAAATCATGTAGGTACAGATGAGCCAATTTTGCTTACCTATGGTGATGGTGTTTCGGACATAAATATTCATGAACTTGTCGAATTTCACCGTTCCCATGGGAAAATGGTAACCATGTCTGCAGTTCGCCCCGCGGCAAGGTTTGGGGAGTTAGATATTCAAGATGGATGTGTGACATCGTTTGAAGAAAAGCCACAGTTACATCAAGGCTGGATTAACGGAGGTTATTTTGTAATTGAGCCTGAGTTTTTTGATCTCATTGAAAGTGATCGAATTATGATGGAAAGAGAACCTCTTGAAAAAGTAACAAAAATGGGTGAGTTAATGGCTTATAAACATCAAGGTTTTTGGCAGTGTATGGATACCAAGCGTGATCATGAAATGCTCGAAAAACTTTGGTCGAATGGTAAGGCACCGTGGAAAACTGATTAAATTTTATGCTTTGCTATAAATTTGGGTATCTTAGGAGCTGAAAAAAGTTTTAATAACTGGTGGCTTTGGCCTTATTGGTGGTCGGCTTTCATTGCATTTATCTTCATTAGGATATGAGGTTTTTCTTGCCAGCAGACTTGTTAGAGACACAACTAATATTCTAAGGCTTGGTACTCCTATTCTTATAGATTGGAATGATGACCAAAGTCTTTACGACGCATGTCAAAATATGGATATTATCGTCCATGCCGCAGGAATGAACTCAGGTGATTGCTCTAAAAATCCTGATTTAGCATTTGAATTTAATGGAAACAAAACTGGAAACTTGGTACAGCAAGCAAGAAGAGCGAGTGTTAAAAAGTTCATCTACCTTTCAACTGCACATGTCTACTCTAGTAACCTATCAGGTATTGTTCACGAAAATACGGAACTAACAAATACCCATGTTTACCCGAGCTCAAAAGTTGCTGGTGAAAACTCAGTAACTAAAATTAATACTGAGTCTTATACGCAAAGTATTATTATCAGACTTTCGAATGCATTTGGTGCTCCTGCCCATTCAAGTGTTAACTGTTGGATGCTTTTTGTTAATGACTTATGTAGGCAAATGGCTACAGATCAAAAAATAATAATTCGAAGTCAGTCCAACATAGTTAGGAATTTTATTACATTAACAGATGTTTGTCGGGCTTTAGAATTTATAATTTCAAGAGACCTTTCAATAAATTCATCAAGGATCTATAACCTGGGCGATAAATCCAAAACTCTCATGGAAATGGCCTCTATTATTCGAGATACTTATTCTGAGATAAGAAATATTGATATACCAATTATTGAGCTATCAGAAAAATTAGAAGACAAACAGAACCTAAAATATAGATCCAAGCTAATAGAAAGTGAAGGATGGCATGCCACTTCTAATTTCAGTTTTGAGATTAGGGAATTGATTGAATTTTGTGAGGCAAAATTTGTTTGTAATGGTTCAATTTAAAAATCAACCCTTGGTCTCAGTGGTTATTCCCACTTTTAACCATGCCGATCTTTTAAAGAGGGCACTAGATGCTGTTGCTATTCAACAATATTCAAATTTAGAAGTCATTATTGTCGATAATCATTCAGAGGATCATACGGATAAGGTTGTTGATTCATTTGTTAACTTAAACATTAAACTGCTAAAAATTCATAATAAGGGAGTGATTGGTAAATCTAGAAACTACGGTATAGACGAGTCAAGGGGGGAGTGGATTGCCTTTTTAGATTCGGATGATCTTTGGTATCCTTCAAGGTTAGGTACATGTGCTCAATTTCTTGAATCTAAAACTCGTAGGTTTGATGTAATCTCAACAAATGAATTGATGGTTTTTAGCGGATCATTTAAGCAAAGAATTCTAAAACATGGACCATCTGCTAAGAATATGTATCGTGAAATGCTTTTGTACGGAAACAGGTTATCTCCTTCGGCAACAATAGTGAAAAAGTCTTTTTTGGATAAATATTGCCTTCGTTTTTCAGAATCTCAACAGTTTGTAACAGCGGAAGATTACGATTTTTGGATGCAATTGGCTCGCCATAAGGCGAGATTCTTCTTTATAGATCGTGTTGAGGGAGAGTACAGTATTCACGCAAATAATGCTTCAAGTCAGTTAGACAGGCATGTCGCTGCGATTAAATGTGTCATTTCTAATCATGTGTTTGAGCTACAAAAGTTTGAATCAAATAAGAAGAAATTATGGAGAAAGATTAGATCCCGAATTTATTTATCCGATGGCATCAAAAGGATCCGATCAATTCAGTGGTATAAAGCAATTGTTCTTCTTATTCTTTCTTTTTTTTCTTCTCCACTTGGATTGGTCGATATAATAATACAAAGATTAAAATTAAAAAAAAAGGCTAAGCATAATCTTTATGCTGATTTAATAAAACTTTAGTGTCAGGTTCCACCATTGCAAAATCAAATCATGATTTTACGTATAAAGTCTCTTTAGCAAGAACTGCTTTAAAGCTTGGGCTTGAAGAATTGGGAGCAAATCCCAATCAAATTTTACTTGTTCCTGACTATTGTTGTGATGTGATTCTTCATCCATTGGATCAACTTGGACTCAAAGTATTATATTATGAAGTTTCTGATGATTTATCCCCAAATTGGAATCAATTAGACAAGATTGATATTAGTAATGTTTTTGGTATTTTAATGATCCATTATTTTGGAGAGCCCCAAAATATCAAAAAATTTCAAGATTATTGTAGGGAGAAAGAGATTTACCTGATCGAAGATAATGCTCATGGATACGGGGGAGAATATAATGGCAAATGGCTAGGTACATTTGGTCATATCGGTATTTCTTCGCCAAGGAAACTTCTAAAGACAGGCCATGGTGGGGTTTTATACCTTCCAAACCAACCTATGATTATAAACCCTAATGGTTCTTTACAGAGGGTATCTTTTTTAAAAGTAACTGTTAATTTTTTAAAACTTATCGTTTATCAGTGCCGACCACTACACGACTACATCCTTATTCAAAAACTTAAAAATATAGATTTTTCTGATCCTTATGAATTTAGAGAAAAACAACAAAAAAATATGAAACTTAGTATACTCGAGAAGTATATCATTAAAAATTCTAAAATTAAAGATATAGCTAAGAAGCGAAGAAAATTATGGTTCGAATGGAAAGAGTATCTTTCAAATCAGGGTTTGAGGCCCGTATTTACAAGAATTAGTGAGCATTCTTGTCCTTGGTTAATTGCCTTTTATTGCGATAATATTTCTCAAAGAAACTTTTGGATCAAGTGGGGAATAAATAACGGATTCCCCATGTTTTCTTGGCCTTGCTTGCCCGATTATCAAATAAAAAAACAAGGCTCTGCATTTAAAAGATGGGAGAAAATCATTTGCGTTGCCTTGGATGATAAGCCTCCAACAACGAGGGTACAAATTGCTAACGATGCAAATTAAATTATTTACGGAATTCAATGATGACCTTAAATCTCATTGGACATCCTTTGAAAATGAATGCTATTTATATCCCTTTCAATCCTTTGAATGGCAAAGATATTGGTACGAAAAAGTAGGGAAACCAAAGTACAATTTTTCATTATGTATAATTGTTTGTCGAGTTGATTACAAAGTGCGAGCAATATTTCCATTCGGAATAAGAGAGTTCTCTTGTGCCAAAGTATTGGAATTCCTAGGTTCAGATGAAGTTGATTATAATTCACCTTTAATTGCGACCAATATGAGTTCGAATGAATTTGGAGATATTTGGACTGACTTATCGAAGGAAATTCCCCGCCATGATATCGTACACTTCAGAAATCTTACAAAGTTTGTCGATAAGGGCGAAAATTATCTTCTTAATTATATTACTTCGAAAGTAACAGGTAAATCGTTTTCCGCTTTGTTACCAGGTAGTTTTGCAGATTATTCAAAGTCACTTTCAAAAAGTATGCTCAAGGATAATAGAAGAATGATAAGAAGGCTTAAAGAGAAGGGAAACTTAGAATTTCAAATATCAAGAAATGAAAATGAGTTTAAAGAAATAGTTGATAAACTTATATTTCAAAAGGAACAAAGATACAAACAAACAGGTGCAAGAAATATATTTTTAGATAATTCAGTTAGGAAATTTTATCAAAAAATGTACCTTTTGATTAAAAGGGGGATAAATATTCATTTGTCTACTTTGTCACTAGATGGTGAAATCCTGGCAACTCATTTAGGCATACATTATAAGGATCAATTTTACTACCTTATGCCTACTTTTAATGATCATCAAAAATGGGAGAAATTTTCATTAGGAAGGTTACATTTGGAGCAGTTGATTCATTGGGCAATTGAAAATAAAATTAAAAGGTTCGATTTCACCATTGGTGCAGAGTCGTATAAAAAAATTTGGTGCAACGATGAAATGTCGATTTACAGTCATCTCAAACTAAAGTCTCTTAGGGGCTTAGTAGGCTTTACTTATTTTAATTTATTTGAATTTATAAGATCAAGAAAAGTCTTAAAGAGGATTGTTCTCAAATTTATAAAATAAGTAAATTCATTACAGTTTAATTAAAGTGACCAAGCCTTTTTTTACGATATCCATTGATTTTGAACTCTTTTGGGGTGTTCATGATACCATGAAACTTTCTAGGTATGGAGACTCTATCCTTCAAGGGCGAGAATCTATCCCTAAAATGCTTTCAATATTTAAAGAATATAGTATTAAAGCAACTTGGGCGACAGTAGGAATGCTTTCGTTTCAATGTAAAAAAGAACTTTTACAATACTTGCCGACAGTAAAACCGAATATTAATAACAAAAAATTAGATCCGTATCATCATTTACAATACATTGGAAATAATGAGAAAGAAGACCCCTATCATTTTGGTTACTCTATTGTAAAAAAAATTCTAGAAGTCGAGGGTATGGAGATTGCTTCTCATACATTTTCTCATTATAACTATTTAGAATTTGGAAGTAGTAGGGCCTTTAAATCAGATCTTGAATCTTCTAATGAAGCATTCAAGAGATTAAATGTATGTACACCCTCAATTGTTTTTTGTAAGAACCAATATGATGAAACATCATTAAATATTGCGAGAGAGTGTGGGTTTTCTTGCTATCGAGGTAATGAAAACAGTTTGTTATTTAAACCTAGACCAAAGCAATATACACAATATCGTTTATTACGCTTAGTTGATGCATATTTTAATATTACAGAAGATTATTTATCGAATGTAAAAAAAGAGAAATCAGGGTTAATCAATATTCCATCGAGTCGATTTTTAAGACCGTATAACGGCAGTAATTATTTGGAGACTAAAAAGTTACAAAGAATAAAGAATTCAATGGAACATGCTGCCAAAACAAATCAAGGTTTTCATTTGTGGTGGCATCCACATAATTTTGGTAGAAACCTTTTAAGAAATATATCTTCGTTGAAAATTATTTTGAACCATTACCGCTTTCTTAGTCAAAAGTATGGTATGATATCTTTAAATATGAAAGAAGCTTCTAAAACTATTTAATTATAATAATTATAAAATTTAAGAAAATTATATTGGAGTGACTATTGCAATACTTTTAGTTTATTTAAATTGTGTTTTAATGATACTAAAACCATTTAAGGTAAAATTTAATGTTTCATTTCTTTATTGGGCGATAATTTATTTGTTTTTTGTATCAATTATACACTATCCGGTTCCTGGCACTCAAAGTGATTTAGAAAATTACTCAAATTTTTTCACTAGTAAAGAAGACGTACCATTTTGGTTTATTGGTACTGAAATTAAACATTACAAGGAATTCTTATATCATTTTATATCGCGTTTATTATATTTAATTGTTGGAGATCGTTTTTTTACTTTTTTACTATTAGATATTTTTTTAGGTATACTTATATTTAAATATTTTCTTTTATTAGATTTAAAAAATAAGAAGTTAGGCTATTTACTTTTTAGTATTCTACTTTTTTTCCCAATATTATGTGGATACCAGTCTCTCTTTAGACAGCTTTTTTCTATTACCCTTTTTTTACTTTCTACGGGTTATATTAAAAGTGGGAGTAAGAAAATTGGTTTATGTTGTTTTATTATATCTATTTTCTTTCATAATTCATCAGCACTTTTCTTTCCTGTAATAATATTATTATTTAATTTGAAAAACTATTCAATAATTGGGTTATTCTTTGTTTATATTGCCATAAAGATAGCTAGTTTTGAAAGCAATGAATTATTTTACAGGGAACAAGTTTTTTATGATAACACTGTTGCTGTTTCTTTTTTCATAATTTTTTCGTTTATACTAATGTTTACTAAATTTACTAACTTTAATAAGATAGATAAACTTTCAGCAGATACCATATTCATTGCCTGTGCTATATATATTATTGGATTTATTTCTTTAGATAGTAATTTACTTATTGAAAGAATTGGTTTTTTTAGTTTTTCAATAATTTATTATCCATGTTCCAAGTTTTTTGATTGTATCCGTCCTAAAATAGTTAGTAGGATTTGTTTTTTTCATTTATCAATATTACCAATATTTATCTTTTATAATCATTGGTTACTTCACTAATAATATCTTCTTTTTATACCATTCTATTCACATCTGTTTCGGATCGTTATCAATTGTGAGTAACATTTTTTTATAATTTAAAAATGTCTTTAAAACCTAATTTACTAATTGTTTCTCATACCCCTTTGGTGGCACATTTCTTTTTGCGTCCTCATATTGAGCAACTTTCTAATAATTTTGATGTTTATTTAGCTCAAAATATTGATATTGATACTTATTGTCCCAATGTAGATGACATTTGTAATGTTGAAAATATTTGTATCCAAAGGCGATTTGGGTTCATTTCTGATTTTTTTGCACTTTTTCAATTAGTTTCCTTAGTATTCAGATTAAAACCAGCTATTGTTATATCTGTGGCACCAAAACCTGGTTTGCTTGGAATGATGATTTCTGCCTTCATGGGTGTAAACATTAGACTCCACATATTTCAAGGAGAAGTTTGGCCCAATCGGAATGGTATCTCGAGATTAATATTAAAATCCTGCGACGGATTTATTATTAAGTTAGCAACTCACTTACTTTGCGTTTCCCCCTCAGAGAAAATATTGCTTCAAGATAATTTCTCCATTGAAAAAAATAAACTTAGAGTTCTTGGCAGTGGTACTATATGTGGAGTAAAGTCTAATTTTTTTACATGCGACAGAGATCTTTCACTTTCAGATAAATATCATAACAGTTTGAAAGCAGACTCAAAGGTTTGTATTTATTTAGGTAGGGTTTGTGAGGAAAAGGGTATAAGGGATTTAATAAATGCCTTTTCTCAAATCGATCATAATTGTAGAGATGTTCAATTAATACTTGTTGGTCCCGAAGAAGACTTTTCCGTACAGGACGAAATAGCAAAACTACCTGAGCATATTAAAGTTAAGATTTTGCATTTTGGTTTTACAAAAGAACCTGAGAAAGTACTAGCTTTAGCAGATTTTATTTGTCTGCCAAGCTACAGAGAAGGATATCCTGTTTCAATATTAGAAGCAGCAGCGATGGGTGTACCTGCAGTTGGTTCAAGAGTTGTGGGCATTTGTGATGCAATTATCGAAAATGAAACAGGTTTGCTTTTTAACCCGCGAAATATTAAAGATTTGTCTATTTTATTATGTATTATGTTTGATGACGACACTTTAAGAAAGCAATTTGGAAAAAACGCTAAAAGTCGAGTAATTAAAAATTTCAAACAAAAAAAAGTTGTTTCACTTTATTCAGAATACATTGAAAGTTTATGTACAAACTATTATGGTTCTCATCAAATAATATGAAACTTATGTAGGCACATGAATTCATCTAAGAAGTCCAATCTAAGAAAACCTAAAATTATATCTGATTTTGATGATCGAGACGCAATTACTGATTTTTTATCTAAAAATGAAGGGAAACGAGTTGTTGTCGTGCAAGGGTTAGGCTTCGTTGGTGCAGTCATGGCATTGGTATGTGCCAATGGAGTAAGTGAAGAATATGCAGTAATTGGAGTTGATTTACCCGATGAAAAGAATTTTTTGAAAATAAAATCAATAAATGACGGAGTATTTCCTCTTAATGCTGATGATCCCAAAATTTACGAGTTTTACAACAAAAGCCTAAGGAGAGGTAATTTACTCGCTACTTATGATCCTTTAGCCTATGGATTTGCGGATGTAATTGTTGTTGATGTTAACTTAGATGTAGAAAAATTATCTAGTTCAACTGGAAATTTAAAAAACTACGATGTCGACCTAGCAAATTTTAAAAAAGCGATTAGTTGTATTGGCACTCATTGTCATGAAAACGTCTTAGTGTTAGTTGAAACGACCGTACCACCTGGTACATGTGAGAAAATTGTGAAGCCAATTCTAGATAAAGAATTAAGTGAGAGGGGGTTAAAGGTAGATCGTTACAAACTGGGGCATTCATACGAAAGAGTAATGCCTGGTCCAGAATATATTAATTCGATAAGGGAATTCCCAAGGGTGTACTCAGGAATAAATGATAGTAGTGCGGATGCTACCGAAGCCTTTTTGAAAACTATAATAAATACAGAAATCTGTGCACTTACTAGACTTGAGAATACCACTGCTACTGAAATGGCAAAAGTTCTTGAAAATTCATACAGGGCTACCAACATTGCGTTTGCTGTTGAATGGTCTAGGTATGCCGAAGAAGCAGGAGTTGACCTTTATGATATAATTAATGCCATAAGAGTTCGCAAGACTCATGCAAATTTAATGTATCCAGGAATTGGTGTCGGAGGTTACTGCTTAACCAAAGATCCTTTGCTTGCAAGTTGGTCGCGGAAAGAATTTTTCGGCTCAGATTCTGATTTAAATATGAGCATAAATAGTGTTTCTGTTAACGACCAAATGCCTTTATTTGCTTTTAATCGTTTAGTTCAAGTTTTTGGAAGTCTCAAAGGTAAAAGAGTTATAATCCTTGGTGTTTCTTACAGAGGTGATGTTGGGGATACTCGTTTTAGTCCTGTTGAAGTTTTTGTTAATCTGATTCAAAAGGAGGGTGCCTTATTGAGATTCCATGATCCTTATGTTTCTAATTGGGAAGAACAAGAATGCGAGGTTGAATCCGACCTTTCACTTGTGCTTGACTCTAATCCGGAAATAATTGTTTTTTCAGCAGGACATAGTTTATATAAGCAAGATAAAACCATTAAAGAGCTTTTAAACCTTTCGGAAGTTAAAATATTCGATGCAATAGGCATTTTAAATAAGGAGCAGATTTTAACATTAGGATCGAAGCATAAAGTATCAGTACTTGGTTGTGGTAATGAGAATTTAAATTTTTGTAATAAATAAGTGAAAGAAGTATTTGTATTAGGTGGAGGTGGCTTTATTGGCAGAAATATTGTCGAGCACCTTATTGATAGAAAAGATTGTAATGTAACTGCTGGAGACATTAGGAAAGGCTCGAATTGGGATGAAATAATGGATAGAAGTCCCAATCGTTTTAATGCTGTTGTAGATGATTTTACCAATTTTAGTGCGTTTGAAAAATTGGGAAAAAGATTCGATGAAGTTTATATGTTGGCAGCAGTTGTTGGTGTAAATCGTACATTGAAAAACCCTGAATCTGTAATTAGTACCAATACCAAGCTAACCGTTAATACTTTAGATTGGATAGCAAAAAAACCTATCAGGCGTCTTTTATTTTCATCTTCAAGTGAAAATTATGCGGCCACATCTGATTTGTTTGGTGCAGAAATACCAACAAAAGAAGATGTTCCATTGTGTGTTGGCGATGTTTGTCACCCTAGATGGACTTATGCAATTACGAAAATACATGGAGAATCCTCATTTATTCACTCTGCAAAAAAGCTTGGTTATGACTGGAGGATCGTAAGGTATCAAAACATTATTGGTCCGGAAATGGGCTTTGGGCATGCCATCCCGCATATTGTTGAGCGTTTTGTGAATGAAATCGAAAATCCAATTAAAATTTATGGTCATGATCAAACAAGAGCCTTCTGCTATATTGAGGATGCGGTCCAGGGTACCGTTGGGGCAATGGAAAGCACCAATCATCCGAACAATATTTATCATATTGGAAATACTCAGGAAATTTCGATGGAAGTGCTCACCAAATTTATTGGTGAGCATTTAGGTTATAAAGGTAGATATGAGACTGCAATAACTTACCCCGGATCTGTTTCACGTCGTTGCCCTGATATACAAAAGGCAACTTCTAATCTTGATTATTACCCTCAAGTCCATTGGAAAGATGCAGTTACTAAAACTGTAGATTGGTATAAGAGATTTTTCGAGTCTGGATTGACACCTAACACTGGTGGTTTCGAACCTCCAGAAAATGTGATGGCGAGGTAATGTTAATTCGATTTTTTGATATCCTATTTTCTTTATTAGCATTATTTTTTTTGCTTCCGCTTTTTGCTACGATTGTACTTGTTTTAAGATTTACTGGTGAAAGGGAAATATTTTACAGGCAAGTGAGAGTCGGTCGCCATGGAACCCGTTTTGCTCTTCTTAAGTTCGCTACTATGCTCAAAAATAGCCCTTCCATTGGGGCAGGAGAAATAACTATAAAAAATGACCCTAGAGTTCTTCCCTTTGGTCGTTTTTTAAGAAAGACAAAAATCAATGAGTTGCCTCAACTGATTAATATCCTTCTGGGTCAGATTAGTATTGTTGGTCCTAGACCTATGGTGCCAGGTACTTTCAACAAGTACTCACTGGAAGCTCGTAGCGAACTTAATAAAGTCAAGCCCGGTTTGACTGGTATGGGATCAATTATTTTTAGGGATGAGGAAAAGTTTTTAGAAGGAAAAAAAAATCCCAAAAAATTTTATGACGAATGCATAATCCCTTACAAAAATAAAATTGAATTATGGTATATAAAGAATCAGTCGATTATAACCTATTTTAAAATTATATTCGTGACTGCTTGGGTGATTATATTCTCGAAATCTAGAATTATTGAGAAATTTTTTAGTGACATTCCTGTTCTGCCTCCTTCATTAAAGGCATAAGGAAATAAACTACTGCATCGTCTTGGTGTGTCGGCTTTTAAAATTCCCCCTAATTTTCAAATACCATTTGTTTGTAATTGAGTTGTAGGAGCTACTAGGGAAAATACATCTTTTTCTCTAATGTTCCAAATGAGTATAATATAATTAATTAATTAAAATTTTATTAGCCGAAAAGTACATGCTTTCTTCTAGTAATTTAATTTCTGAGGATTGGTAAAGTGAGCCTTTTCTAAAATTGACGAATCATTACTTTTTTGCATTATAAGATACAATTTTAATGACTCCTTCTATTTATAGTTTGTTTGTTTTAGGTGCGATTTTGACTTGTATTTTAACACCGCTTGTTCGGTATTTGGCTTTACAAAAAGGGTTTATTGATTGTCCGCAACGAGCTAGGAAGGTTCACCAGCAAGCAACCCCAAGACTTGGCGGTGCAGCAATTCTAGTATCTTTTATCATTATTTGTGTAGTTGCCGGATTATTTGTCCCACAATTTCGACAAATGATTTGGGGAGAAAACCCGTTTGTTGGGGTGGTTTTATTAGGCTCATTTGGAATTTTTGTGATTGGATTTCTCGATGACCTTGCTCGCCTTTCCCCAAAGATCAAATTGTTCGGAGAATTTGCAATTGCAGCCTTGGTTGTCTGGGGAGCTGAATTATCTTTTATTGAAATTCAATTCTTGGGATTTGGTACTATTTTTTTCCCCGAGTGGATAGGATTTGCTCTATCCTGTTTGTGGATTGTTGGATTGGCGAACGCAATTAATTTAATCGATGGATTAGATGGGCTGGCTTCTGGAATAACTCTTGCAGGATTAATAGCTGTTTCTGTGGTTGGTTATCTTGCAGGCATCTCAAGCGTGACTTGGATGTCTACATTGCTCATAGGTTGCTTGCTTGGTTTCTTAGTTTATAATAGCCGTCCAGCGTCCATCTTTCTTGGAGATTGTGGTAGCCTAACCCTTGGATACTTGGCCGGCTGTTTAACCCTATTGGCGAGCTTCCGCGAGAGTGGGGTGCTTGATGGAATCTTTCCTGTGCTTGCATTTGCCCTGCCTATATTGGACTGCGTATTCGCTATTTTTAGAAGAACAATGCGTGGTAGGTCACCTTTTTCTCCAGACATGGAGCATTTTCATCATCGATTAATGGCAAAAGGGTTGTCTCATGGTAAGGCTGTCCTTGCAATGTGGGCAATGGCTGGAAGTTGTTCATTGGTTGCCATTGCAGCTGCCTTTGGGAAAGGGGATCAATTATTTGCGGTCTTTGTATTCTTTGGAATGGGTGGTTTTATTCTTCTTCGATACTTAGGTTACTTCCGATTTGAGTTTTTTGGTGAAGGTTTGTCCACGCTCATGGACGACCGAAAAAGTACCAAATCGGTCGAGCAAGCGTTCAATGATGCGGAGCAATTAGTTTCCAATTCCGTTGATCTTGAAACTTTGAAGGACTGTTTGAGCAGGGTGGCAGAGGGCATGCAATTTCAGCAAGCTACCATCCAATTATTCCACGATGAGGGAAGGCTGGGCTCGAATATAAGCTTGAAGAATCCTCCGATTGGGAAGGTCATTACTTGGCGGGATCAAGAGCAAACAGGTTATTTCTCAAGGGAGAAGGAGTTTGTGGCAGAGTTTCCAATTTCTGGACGAAACTTTGCTTATGGCAAGGTAGAGTACCGCTTTATGAACGGACGCAGTACGCTGTCCGTCCAAGACGAAGTGT
>Ga0206130_10001125_pt1 | contig 40620 bp, 46 predicted proteins | sample Helgoland_Spring_9_FD_148637 | JGI IMG/M metagenome (GOLD analysis project Ga0206130, IMG submission 148637) | Pelagic subsurface seawater microbial communities from Kabeltonne, Helgoland, North Sea - Helgoland_Spring_Bloom_20160512_1 | ecosystem: Environmental > Aquatic > Marine > Epipelagic ...
GTTTAGGCAGCATCAAACAGCGCTTTAAAATTGAAGTTAAGACCCATTTATTAAAAGTTCAGGACATAAAACCATGGCCGACGCAGTTGTAAATCAGAATAGTGAAATGGTTTCGAATGACTCAGGTGTTTTTCAGCAAGCAGGGTCAATCGTCTCACAAGTCAGTCGCATTTATAACCAGCCAGCATTTCAGCGCTCGCTGCCGACCTTTATCGCTTTGGCGGTCGCGGTGATTGGTCTTGGGGCTTATCTCTGGATGCAACAACCAACAAGAACCACGCTTTATGCGGGCCTTCCCGAAGCGGAAAAATCGCGCGTTCTTGATGCGCTTCGCAATTCAGGGGTGAATGTAACGCTGGATCCGGTAACGGGTGACGTTCTTGTCCCAACTGAAAATTATCATAGCTCGCGGATGACATTGGCCGCTCAGGGCCTGCCAGCGTCGGCGGCAACAGGTTATGAACAGCTGGACTCAATTCAAATGGGATCAAGCCGCTCAGTCGAAGCGGCCAGATTGAAACAATCGCAGGAAATGGAGCTTGCCCGATCGATCAGCGAGATTGATCTGGTGATAAGCGCAAGGGTGCATCTTGCCCTTCCTGATAAAGAGGTGTTTGTGCGCCAGCAGGCCGCACCAACGGCGTCGGTCTTTTTGCAGCTTGCGCGTGGGCGCAGCCTTGGCCGTTCACAGGTCGAGGCGATTTTGCATTTGGTGTCGGCCTCGGTTCCAAGCCTGACAAAAGAAAATGTCTCGGTGGTTGATCAGAATGGTAATTTGCTATCCCGCAGCAATGGTAGTGCTGAAGGCCGGTTATCAAATGACCAACTAGAGCACCGGATCCGGTTAGAAGATATTTACCGCGCCCGTATCACATCCTTGCTGACCCCGATTGTCGGAGCTGGCAATATCAATGCCCAGATCAATTTGGATATTGACTATACGCGTAGCGAAGTTACCGAAGAAGTTGTTGATCCAAACGGCAATGCGCTTCGAAGCGAGCAAAGCACATCGGATAGAACAATGGCAGCGCAGGCCAAGGGCATTCCGGGTGCGCTTGCCAATCAGCCACCTGCCGCGGCTAGCCTAGAAAAGCAATCAAGCGCAAATGGCGGCAATGAAGAAATGCGGTCGCAATCGTCAAGCGAAGTAAAGAATTATGAGGTCAGCCGAACCGTTTCAAGCACAATGAAGCCGAGCAATGTCATTCGAAAAATCAATGCGGCGGTTTTGGTGCGCGAACGCACCATCATGGATCCGGATACCGGCCTGCCAACAACGCAGAAAATGACTGAAGGTGAATTGCTGCAGATTGAAAAGCTGGTTGCCGATGCTGTTGGTATTGATAAAGAGCGTGGTGACAGCCTGACGGTTTCAAGTGCGCCTTTCATGAATGAATTGGCTGAAGGCGTGAAGATGGAATGGTTTGAAAAGCCGTATATGCGCTCGATCATTAACCAGACCGGATTTGTGCTAATCCTCGCCATTGTTATTCTTGGCGTTGTTCGCCCGCTGCTGAACCGCATCCTGATCCCGACCCAAGTTCCGGGCATGCATGGTGCCCCTGGTTCTGAAGATGAAATCGATATTGACCAAATCGAGGTTGGCGAAGGTGAAAGTCTTGAAGATATCAAGGCGAAGCTGAAGCCGAAGAAGGCGTCAATTTCGGCGGAAATGTTGGATACGGCGAACACCTATGATGACAAGGTCGCGGTAATCCGTATGATTGTCTCTGACGAGGCAGGTCGTGTATCCAACGTGTTCAAGGCAATGATGTCTCGCGACATCGGCTAAGCGGCAAGATGACAAAGGTAAAAGGTGAGTGACATGGCTGCTCCAGCAGAAGATCAAGAAAAAGATAAAGGGTCAGTTTTTGACAATCTGACCGGCACGCAGAAATCGGCCATCTTGATGATGCTGATTGGTGAAGATGAAGCGTCAGAAATTCTGCGCAATTTGTCACCGCGTGAAGTTCAGCATCTGGGTACAGCCATGTATTCGGTTCAGGGGCTTGATCAAGAAACAGTGAATCTTGTTCTTGATGAATTTCTGGCCATCATCAAGGCGCAAACCAGCCTTGGCATGGGCGCGGGAAACTATATCCGCAATGTTATGGTCAAGGCGCTTGGCGAGGACAAATCGCAATCAGTGCTAAGCCGAATTGCACCATCGACAAGTTCACGCCCGATTGAAATTCTTGACTGGATGGATGCGCGTTCGATTGCCGAATTGATTTCTGATGAGCATCCGCAGATTGTGGCGCTTGTGGTGTCTTACCTTGATGCAGGTCTTGGCGCTGATGTTCTTGGGCTATTGCCGGAAAATATGCAATCCGAAGTCATTCGCCGAATTGCGACTTTGAAAACGGTTGGGCCTGATGCGCTTCGTGAACTTGAAGAAGTGATGCAGCGCAAATTTAAGGCAAATACATCGCTTCGGGCGTCACAGGTTGGTGGCATCGATGCGGCGGCACGGATTATGAACTTCACCCAACAGGCGATGGAAGGCCGCATCATGAAAGATATCGCCAAAGGCGATAAGGGTTTGATGCTTGCCATTCAGGAAAGCATGTTTGTCTTTGATAATTTGGTCATGTCAGATGATAAATCACTGCAAACATTGCTTCGTTCGGTTGATACTGAATTGTTGATTCTTGCTTTGAAGGGTGCCGATGAGCCGCTTCAAGAAAAGCTGTTCTCATGCATGTCAAAACGTGCGGCAGCCAATATCATGGATGAAATGGAAGCACTTGGGCCAGTCCGCCTAACCGAAGTACAAGCAGCGCAAAAAGAAATCATTAATGTTGCACGGCGCTTGTCGGATGAGGGCAGCATTGTTCTTGCCGGTCGTGGCGGCGATGATTTTGTTTAGGCCGGAAATAGAGTATTCGTGACATGATCAATGCGGTCAAAATGGATGTTGAGGAGCAAACTGGCCATCTTGCTGACAGCGAGGTTGCCCGCCTTCTTGAGGTATTGCAAAATGCCGAATTCAAACGGTCCGAAACCCGCAATATCACCAAGGATCATAGCTTTAAGCCCCGCAGTTTAATGGAGATTGCGATTGAGGCGCAGCAGCGTGACGCCGAAATCGAAGCGGTTAAACAAGCCGAAGAAGCACTTGCCGCAGCAAAGCGCGCCGAGGCCGCGTCGGCAAGCAAGGCACAAGGGGGCGACGATCAGACTTTAGATGACCCGAATTTTGCCAGCCCCAATTCTGCCGACCCCAGCTCTGCCGACCCCAGCTCTGCCGACCCCAGCTCTGCCGACCCGGATCTTGATAATCAAGGCTCGCCAATCGGCAAAGATGATGACGGGGCTTTGATGCCCGCCGATGGCGCCGAAGATGTGCGCGGGCAAACCGCATCATCTGACAGCCCGCCCCCGCCAATCATTGACGCCGCCGCAAATGTCACGCCAGATATGACGCCAGATATGGGGTCAGATGATCAATTCCAAGATTTGAGCAGCGATCCCGCCAATCGGGCGCTTGCCAATGATGGCCTTCGCAATGATGGCCGTAGCAATGATGGCCGTAGCAATGATGCCACCGAAACTGATCCGGTGGCTGATCATAATGAAGGTGACGCCGCGCAAGGCGCGCCGATTGCCGCCAATTTTGAAACGGTAACGGCGGCGTTTGAGCGTGGCAAAGCCGAAGGCATTATTGCGGGACGCGAAGCGGGGGTTGCTGAAACCAAGGCTGCAGCCGAAGCGTCGGCACAGGCTAATTTGGCCGATAAAATTGCCGCTTTTGAGGCGGCGCTTGTGGCGCTTGCCAAGCCGCAGGCTTTGCAGGCAGAAGATCTATCGCGCTCAATCCATGCCGCGATTTTGAAACTGGCAAGTCAGCGCGCTGGCCAGCAAATTGATGATATGCCCGAACATTTCTTGGCGCGTATCGAGGCGCTAGTGACCAGTATTGGCCAGAAAATGAGCGCTGGAAAAGTGCATATCAATGCTGATGATTATAAAGTCATGTTGCCATATTTGGCCGATGCAGATTTTGATTTTGTTGCCGAGCCTGGCCTTGCACGCGGTGACATCATCCTGAAATTTGCGGGTGTTGAATTGCATGATATTGCTGAATCTCGCCTTGGTGGGCAATATGCCGAGACCGCAAAGAATAAGGCCAAAGCACCTGTAGAGGCTGCAGATCTTGCCCCCAAACCAACGCCAGCCGAGCCAACGCCAGCCGAGCCAACGCCGACTGACGGCGCTGATATGTCTAGCCCTGTCCAAAATGCGGATGATGGCAGCAAAGATACCGCCGCATTTGATACCGCTGCATCTGATACCGCGCAAGATGACCCGTCCGCTGCGCCATCAGATGAGATAGCATCAGATGAGACACCGTCATGAGTGCGCTTCTTGGGCAATTGACAAGTGATATTGATGCGCTGGATTTTGACAAGCCTATCCGCCTGTCGGGCCGCGTTAGCCGTTTTGACGGCCATATTATCGAATGTGATGGCTTTCCGGCGACGATTGGCACGCTTTGTCAGGTAGATACCCAAAAGGGCGAAACAACCAATGCCGAAGTGATCGGATTTAGAGATAATAACAATCTTTTATCGGTTCATGACCATAATGCGCAAATCAGCGTTGGCGCCAAAGTTACGGTGAGCGATGATGGCCATTCAATCAAGGTGGGGCCAGAATTGCTTGGCCGTGCGATTGATGCGCTTGGCCATGCGCTTGATGACGGGCCGCCAATGCATCTTGCTGATAGCTGGCCTTTAAATGGCAAAAAAACCAACCCGCTGGCGCGTCGTCCGGTCGATAAGCAGCTTGATGTTGGCGTTCGGGTTATTAACAGTCTTTTGACTGTTGGCCAGGGCCAGCGTGTTGGCATCATCGCCGGATCGGGTGTTGGTAAATCGGTTCTTCTGGGGATGATGACGCGGTTTACCGAGGCCGATATTGTTGTTGTTGGCCTGATTGGTGAGCGCGCGCGTGAAGTGGCAAGCTTTGCCGCTGAAGTTCTGAACGGCACATCTCGCGACCGGACGGTGATTGTGGCTGAACCGGCTGACCGTTCGCCATTATTGCGGATACGCGGGGCAAATCGGGCAACTGCCATTGCCGAATATTTCCGGTCAAAGGGCAAAAATGTTCTTTTGATCATGGATTCGCTAACACGCGTTGCGCATGCGCGCCGTGAAATCGGGTTGGCGCTTGGTGAACAGCCAACCTCAAAAGGCTATCCGCCATCGGTTGTGTCGATGATACCGGCATTAATCGAGCGAACCGGCACGGGTATTGGCAATGAAGGGTCGATCACCGGTTTCTACACGGTCTTGGCCGATGGGGATGATGCGAATGATCCGGTGGTTGATACTGCCCGCGCCATTCTTGATGGTCATATTGTGCTGTCGCGCGAACAAACGCAAATGGGGATTTATCCGGCGGTGGATGTGCCATCTTCGGTTAGTCGGGTGATGAATGATATTGCTGGCCCAACACAGATTCAAGCGGCACAATATTTCCGGCGGCTGGTCTCGCTTTATATGGAAAACCGCGATTTGATCTTGATGGGGGGCTATGCGCCCGGACAGGATCAAGACCTTGATCTTGCCGTCCAGCTTTGGCCGAAATTAATGGCGCATATTCAGCAGCCCTTTGATCAAAGCGCATCCTATGCCGATAGCTTGAAAGCGCTTACCGATCTTTTTAACTTGCAGGCTGGGCCATGAGCCGCCGCGCCTCAATTTTTGACCGGCTTGCGCTGAAAGAGCGCGTTGCGATCAATCAGCAAATGAAAAGCCTTGGTGCCTTGTCAAACGAGTTTCGGCAAATTGATGAAATGCGCCAAAAGCTAGACGAAATGGCGCGTGATCAAGCGCCAAGTGATGGTGTGCAGAATGCAGGATCGCTTCGGGCAGCGGCGCAGTTGAATTTTCAAATTCGTGTTCAGCTTGAAACGGCAAGCAACCGGTCCGAACATCTTGCCGAAGAATTGCGGCATATGCGGCAAAGAATTGCCCAATCTGATCGCCGTCGTGAAAAATCAACCAATAAGGCCGATGCGCTTCGGGCGAAGGCGCGAAATGATCGTGATGCAAAGCGTGAAGATGATGAAGCGTCGCGTCGGCGTAACCAGCCGCGGTAAAACCCAGCCATCAAAAAATACAATCGGGGCGTTAGAAATGGCATCCGAATTGCATCATCTGTGCGATGTGTTTTATCCGATCTCGATAAGCGGGCCTTTTACCAATGTCAGAAATTTTGTCTAAATCGATGCATATGTCAGGGGCAAGCGCCTCGCCATCTTCAGTGGCGAAAACCGGGGCCAATGGTGATGAGCTTTTGTTTGCGGCGCTTTTTGGCGGCGCGACAGGTGAAATATCCACCGATGATGACAATGGTGACGCTGCGGTCTTGGCTGGCGTTTTTGCAGTACAAACAACTGAACAGGATGATCCTGAAAACCCACCACAAGATGCATTGTTTGCGATGATTGCCGCGTTGCAAGCGGCCAAGAATTTTGACCAAAAACAAGCTGGCAAGGCAAATGGCCAAACAAATGATTCGGCATCGGAAAATAGCGATTCCTCAAGCGAGGGTGACAAAACCGACGCATTGGCGGATATAATTGCAGCCGTCCCGCTCGGCCCGCATGTCGATCCGGTAAAGGGCGATATGGCAAAGGGTGATGTGGCAAAGGGCGCAATTTCTGATCAATTGCAAAATACTAAATCAATCCGCGCAAACATGGCCTTTGAAGATGGTAAATCATCGGGTCAAGCCACTGGCAATCTGCCGAAAATTGTTGTTGGCCCGATGCAAGGCCCGATGGCGCAAACAATGCCAAATACGGCACCAAGTGGCTTTACAAAACCTGCTGGTGATCTGGCAACAACAGGTCAGGTGGCGCCATCTGAAACATTTATTGGGCCGATGCCCGCCTTGTCTGCTGATGCCAAGATGGCGGCCAATATTGCCAATCTTCGCGCCATTCGTGCGGCTAATCTCGAACAACGTAATGCCGAAATCAACGCCAAGCTTTCTGGTGATGATGCTGGTGATTTTATCGGAAAATCAGATAAAGCCATCATCACAGCGGCAAATTTGAAACAGGCCCTTGTGTCAGACAGCATGATGGCGACAGGTGACAAGATGCTGGCGCGTGCGACAAATGGCCATGATATGACGCGGCCAAGTCAGGCCTCGTCAGCTACGATTGATGGCGTATCCGGTGCTGCTGGGCAGTCTTTGAATAATCAAGCTGGTGGCCAGACTGGTGGCCAGACTGGTGGGCAATCGGGTGGCCAATCAGGTGGGCAATCAGGCGGCCAATCGGGTGGCCAGGCTGGCGCTGCGTCAGGCGGCGGCTTGTTGAATAATCTGAACATGCTGCAAACGCTTGATATGGCTAAAAACAATTGGACCGAGATGTTGCTTCAGCGCGTGCAAAAGGGGCTTGCCGGTGGCAAGGACCAACTGGATTTCCAGCTGAACCCGCGCAATCTGGGTAAAATGCAGATCAGCCTTGTGATCCAGAACGACCGCACAAATATCCAGATTCAAACTGAAACATCGGCCGCAGCGTCGATGCTTAGCGATTCTGAAGCGCGGTTGGCGCAAATGCTTGAAGCCTCTGGCCTTCGTCTTGGCAATCTCAATTCGGGCCAATCGCAGGGGTTTGGTGGCAATATGTCGGGCGGTCAGGCTGACCAGCAAAATCAGGCTGAAACATCTGGCAAGGCTGTTGCTGGCAAAGCCGAGGATGATGGTGTTGACAGCACAGCCGCAATTACAGAGCGGTCAGAAAATTTGATAAATATTCAAGCCTAGTACAGTTGTAATTACTAATGTATTAGGTAGGGACGTCCATTGGAGGATGAATCTATGGCAGATGACGAAAAAAACCAGCCCAAAAAGAGTCGTGGAATTTTAAAAATTCTAGGATTTGTCTTTGGCGGCCTGTTTCTAGTTGGCGCAGGTCTTGGTGCCGGATTTTTCATGTTTAGTAGCAATCAACCAGATCCGTCGGAAGAGATTGAACAGATCATCGAACGGAAAATGGTCGAGGCAGATGAAAAGAAAGCCGCTGATGAAAAGGCTGCTGAGGGGAATAGCAAAGTCGCAAAGGAAACCCCTGAGGTTAAGACCTTTATGACAACCTATTTCGAATTTCCGGGTACCTTTACGACAAACCTGATGAATTCACGCAAATTTTTGCAGGTCGGTCTTGGTGTTTCGACACAATATGACGACACGGTCATGGCGAATGTCGAGGCGCATCAATTGGGGCTTCGCTCGGAAATCCTGAATACGATTAGTGAGTTTTCCGAAGCAGATATTCAAGGCAAAGCTGGCCGCGAGAAGCTGGCAAAGGCACTGACCGAAAGCATCAATCAAAAATTGATTGCGCTTGAGGATTTTGGTGGTGTTCAGGAAGTTCACTTTACGTCATTTGTGCTGCAATAGATGTTTCACGGTAACGGTTAAGGTCGGGTAGATCATGTCGTCACGCAAATTATCAAGCGAAGAAGTCGATGCGCTTATGGATGGGCTGAAAAGCTCGGCCCATGATGTGAATGCTGATGTTTCTGGATCTAGCAACGTGCGCGCTTTCCAGTTCGGTCAGGATGATTTGTCTTTGATGGGTGACTATTATGCATTGCGGCTGATCAATGAACGTTTTGCCCGTATCGCCCGCAGTGTGTTTTTGCCAATGTTGCGTGTTCAGCCGCGTATTTCGCCATTTCCGCCAGAGGTCAAAACCTTTGACGAATATTGTGAAAGCATCGACGGCTTTATGAATTTGAATATTTCGCGGATGGAAGAACTTCGCGGGCCAATGTTGATGACATTGCGGCCGAAATTCATCTCGACTCTAACCGCTTCTTATTATGGCGGGTCAATTTTCCAGCCAGATCAGAAACGGAATGAATTTACCAGCACCGAAGAACGCGTGATTGAAATCATTCATCGGGGTCTTAGCAACTCTCTTGCCGAGGCTTGGTCAGATCTGATGCCGATCACCTTTGCCCAGCCTAACCGCGAGGTGAATCCGCAATTTGCGTCTTTTGTTGATGGCGGCGAGCTGGTGATCATCTGTTCCTTTTTGATCCAGCTTCCCAATGCTGAAGCTGTCAATCTTGAAGTCGTCTATCCTTTGCAAACATTAAAGCCGATTGCATCACAATTGCGGTCACGCGTGCAGTCTGATAGCGGCGATGATGATGTGACTTGGCGCGAAAAGATGGAACGAGCGATTTTGAATATTCCGTTGAATATTACCGCGCTTCTTGGCGAGCCGGTTATGTCGATGGGTCAGTTAATCCGCCTAAAAACGGGCGATGTTGTTCCCATCCAGATTAATGAAGGCATTGAAGTGCGGGTCGAAGATAACCCAATCTTCCTTGCTGAAATCGGTGAAGTGTCGGGGCAGGTGGCAGTAAGCCTGTCACGGCGGATCTAGATAATTTACATGTGAAGGCCGGTGAGCCGGCAAAAAGAAGGAAAAGCACGATGGCAGATGAAACTGAAAATCAGACAGCCGAATCCGCAGCCGCACCAAACGCCGCTGAGGTGGGCGCCAATGCGCCGTCAAAAGTGACCGCTGAAAATCTGCGCGTTCTTGAAAATGTCGAAGTGCAGATGACGGTTGAGGTTGGGAATACCGAAATCAAGATCCGTGATTTGCTACGCCTGAATGAAGGTGCGGTGATCGAACTTGACCGTCTTGCCGGTGACCCGCTGGATATTCTGGTCAATGGAACAATGATCGCCAAGGGTGAAATCGTCATGGTTGGCGAACGGTTTGGCGTGCGCTTTACCGAGATTGTCGACCCTGAAAAGCGGGTAGAAAACCTCTAAGCCGGACTTATTGGGGCTAGCCATGCGCGTCATTCATTTGACAGTTGGCAAATAGGCCAGATGTTGTTGGTGATAATACAGCTTAAAAAAGACCCAGAAAACACAATCTATTCAGCCTCTTAATGTTTAATTAAGGGGCTGCTGTCTGTTCTGGCATGTTTTTTGCCTTTTCCGTAATCAGGATCGTCCTGACGGAGTTTGGCAATGTATACGAATATCATCGGCACACAGCAGATTGTGATCACCGCCGCCTTTCTTGGCGTGATGGTTCTATTGTTAATTATCCTTCGCAGGAAAAGCACAGTCATTCGCGCCAGCATGAAAGCCGGAAAACGCGTTTCTGTGGTTGAAGATACAGCCGTTAGCCCAACCGAAAGATTGCGGCTGGTCAAGATTGATGCCCAAGAATTTATCATGGTATCAGCCAAAGGCCATGCGCCAAGCCTCGTGCCGTTGGCATTAAAAGATAACGGATCTCATTCGCAGAAAATTCAAAGAAATGCTGGCGCAAGCGAGCATGACGCACTGGATGCTGCGGTTGCTGATGCCATGCAAGCGCATGCCACGGCAAAGCCATTTGCCAAAAACGACGCGCCGCATTCCGCCAGCCAAACCAAGGCAATGCCGTCAGATGACCAGCAGCAGGCCTTTGCCAAGACCTTTCAAAGCTGGAGGCAGCAAAATGCAACACGCTAGCCCGATATCCATCGGCCTTCGCACGCTGGTTGCGGTGATTGCCATTTTGGCGGTTAGCGCAGGCTTTGCCGGTCAAGCAATGGCGCAGGACGCAGCGGGCAGTATTGCCAGTAACATGGCCGGATTCGGTGCTGGTCTGCCAGCACTGATTTCTAGCAATGGCGCCGATGGCAGCACATCCTATTCATTGTCTTTACAGATTTTGGCCTTGATGACGGCAATGACGGTTTTGCCATCACTTGTGCTTGGCATGACATCTTTTACCCGCATCATCATTGTGTTGTCGATTTTGCGGCAAGCGATGGGAACTCAGCAAACCCCGCCCAATCAGGTTTTGATTGCGATTGCGCTATTCCTGACTTTTTTCATCATGTCGCCAACGTTGACAACGATTTATGATACCGCCGCCGAACCTTATCTAAATGGCCGTGTCAGCGCCGAATCTGCGTTGTCTTCGGCAACGGGCGATATGAAAAAATTCATGGTCAAGAATACGCGCAAGGATGATTTGAATATGTTTATGGATCTGGCTGAAAAAGGCGCGGTGGAAACGCCCGAAGATGTGCCTTTAACCGTGTTATTGCCAGCCTTCATCACATCTGAATTGAAAACTGCTTTTCAGATTGGTTTTTTGCTGTTTTTGCCATTTTTGGTGATCGATATGGTGGTGGCTTCGGTGTTGATGTCGCTTGGCATGATGATGCTTAGCCCGATGCTCGTGGCGCTTCCCTTTAAATTGCTTTTATTCGTTCTGGTCGATGGCTGGAGCATGACGGTTGGATCGCTTGTTGCGACCTATGCTGTTTAACCCCGATGGGGTGGAAGGACGCTGATTATGGGCTTTGATATGAATGTCGAATTTCTGCGGATGGCATTCTGGCAGATTGTTATGGTGGCTGGGCCGGTTTTGCTGGTGGCGCTGGGGATCGGTTTGTTTATCGGCATCATTCAGGCGGCAACATCGATCAATGAACAAACCCTTAGTTTTGTCCCAAAGCTTTTTGTTGTCTTGATAACATTTGGCCTGCTGGCCAACCTGATGATGGTTCAGCTATCCGATTATTTCTATTTCATCTTCGAGCAAGTTGCACAGGTAGGCTAGGCAGATGGGTGATGCGGCATTGTCAAATTTAGGCGGCGTTGGGGCACTTCCCGGGCTAGACCTGCAATTTGTGATGGAGCTCCTTGCCGGATTGTTTCTGGCAAGTTTGCGCATCGGTGCCTTTTTGATTGCGTCTCCTTTTTTCGGTGGTAGCGCAGTGCCGCTGCAAGTTCGCATTATCATGGGGGTGCTTCTTGGCGTTGCCGTGGTGAATAATGTTACCGTTCCTGACTGGCAAAGCTTTACCGCCTTGACTGGCATTCAAGTGATTATGACCGAGCTTGCCATTGGCATTGGTTCAGGGCTGATCCTAACCATTTGGTTTTCGGCAGTGCTTCTTGCTGGTGAAAAGATTGCCAGTTCGGCCGGTCTTGGTTTTGCGGCACAGATTGACCCTGACTCAGGTGGCCAGACGCCTGTTGTCAGTAAAACATTTTCGTTGTTTTTGACGGTGATTTTCCTGTCATGGAACGGACATTTGATGGTGTTGCGGGCGGTTGCTGATTCATATGAATATCTGCCCGTTGGCGCGATGCCAGCCTTTCCCCTGCTGATACAAGGCGGAATAGCAGCAGCTGGATCGATGTTTCTGGCGGCAACCATTATCATGCTACCGATCACTGCCTTTTTGCTGGCAATCAATCTTGTCATTGGTGTGATTACGCGGTCAGCCCCGCAATTGAACCTGTTTTCATTTGGCTTTCCGATCAGCATGATTGGTATCTTTGTTTTACTCTATCTTTGGGTCGATGTGCTTGGTGGTGCGATGGATGATCTGTCGCATGCTGCCATCGAAAATGTTCAATCTGTTCTTGGAGCAATAAGCAATGGCTGAAGAAGGTGATAGCAGCCAAGAAAAGACTGAGGACCCCTCCCAACGAAAAATCGAGAAAGCGGCGGAAGACGGGAAGGTATTAACCTCCAAAGACATGTTTGTCTTTACCGGTCTTTTTGGCGGATTATTGATGATGCTTGCCGTGCCGGGGATTGTTGAACCGGCACTTGGCAGCTGGGGCGCATTGCTAAGCCTTGAACGTGGTGCCGATCTTGATGCGCTTATAGGCCAGCGGATCACTGACGGAATTAAAATGATCCTGATTGCCGGAGCCGTTGTTGGCTTGCCATTGATGATTCTGGTTATTCTGACACAGGCAGCAGTGGCGGGAAGTTTGAATTTTGCACCAAAAGCCATGTCCTTTAAGGGTAACCGGATCAACCCGCTGAAAGGGTTGGCGCGGATGGTGTCAATGAAAGCCCTTGTCGAGCTTGGCAAAGCATCGCTGAAGGTTGTTCTTTTATTTGGTGTTGCGATTGGCATTCTTTATGTTCAGGCGCCCAAAATTCTGCAATTGCCGTTCCGCTCGCTTGGCGAGGCGGTGGCAACGGCGGGGAGCATGTTTCCGGCGGTTCTTGGCGGGCTTTTATTAATGCTGGCGGTGATTGCCCTTCTTGATTTCATGTGGCAGCGCCATACGCATGTCAAATCTTTGAAAATGTCCAAGCAGGATCAAAAAGACGAATATAAACAGACCGAAGGCTCGCCCGAAGTCAAAGCGAAAATCCGCCGGATGCAGATGGAAAGCTCGGCAAATGCGTCACGCCAACAAGCGGCGTTGAATGATGTGCCATCAGCAACTGCAATTATCACCAACCCGACACATTTTGCGGTTGCGCTGAAATATGATGTTGGCAGTTCACAAGCGCCAAAAATTCTGGCACTGGGGCGTGGCAAGATTGCCGAAATGATTATCGAGCGCGGTAATGATGCAGATGTGACAGTTTTCCGCAGCCCGCTATTGGCACGTGCGCTCTTTTTTAGCGGCGAAATTGGTGGTGAGATTCCCGAAATGCTATATCAGGCTGTGGCGATTGTTCTGGCCTATATTTATCGGGTCGATCGCGGCGAAGATCTTGAGCGGCCAGACGTTGAATTGCCTGAAGATATGCGGTTTGATGAATTTGGTAAGCCGCTTATGGCTGGGGCAGGAGGGGTATAATGCGTAAACAACGATCAATCGGTGAGATGATCAGCACGGTCACGTTTTTCGGTCTGTCGGCCTATCTGCTGATTTTCAGCCTTGGATTGCTGGAAGAAGGTGAAAAATTGCGTGGAACGATCGGTTTGCTGGCAGCGGCCTGTTGCGGGTTTGGTGGTTTGCGATTTGTGATTGCTGATTTTGTTGCAAAATGGCGAGAAAACTAATGAGTGACGACGTCAAAAACCTCGTCAGATGTCATGGCTGTGCGCATTATTTTGTCACCTATGACCGCAACCGTCCTTATGGCTGCGCAAAGTTCGGATTTAAGACCAAAAGCCTGCCATCGCAGGTGGTGATTGAATCAACTGGCATGCAATGTGCATATCGCATAGACCGTCCGGCCACCCATGTGGGCCGCAAAGCAGAAAACCAGAGGAAAGTCTGATGGCAGGTGAACTTAATTCAGTCCAGGAAAGTATCAAACTTGCATTGGACGCTGCAGATGCAGCAACCGATGTAACCTCGGAATATAGTCAGGTTAAACGCGAACATAAGAAGTTGGAAAGTAAAGTGTCACAGATTCATCGTTACACCACCATAACCTTTGTAAGCGCCATTTCAGCAGCAGTTATCGCGCTGGCCTTTTCGGCGACCTTGTATTTTAAATCAATTTCTGAGCTGAAATTGATGACATCAACCAACCGTGAAGGGTTGATTGTGTTTTCTGAGAATATTGAACGGTTGAATACGGTTCTTGCCGAATTGCAGGTGTCATTGTCGAAACAAGAAGAGCTGGTCAAGTTGAACCGTGAATCAACATCGCAAATTAGCGAGTTGAAAAAAGTCATGGCCGATGGCAGTGCCAGCATTGTGGCGCAATTGCAAAAGACCGGCGATGGGATGGGCGGATCAACAATCGCGCTTGGCGACGATTTGAAGGCGGCGATGGCAGCCCAGAACAAGCTGGTAACAAACAGCTTTAAAGTCAGCCTGACCAGCCTGGAATCATCAGTGATGAAATCAATGGCGGCCATTGATAAAAAGATTGCCAGCAATACCGCTTTGCAGAATGTTGCGTCCTCACAAGCCAAAACCAAAAAAGAAATCGAAGCTTTGAAGGTGCAGACCAAGGAAATTCGAAAACTCCTTGAGACTCAGCAAAATCGTATTACATTTCCCTAGATAAATAGCCGCCATTGCGACGGCCCTTTATGGCAAATGTTTAGATAACGGAGATCATGGTGGCCGAATTTGATCAAGATCACGCAGCCGAAATGAGTGCTGAAACGGCAGAGGCTGCAAATCAAGGCGCGGCGACACCGCTGTTTATCAAGATCAAATCATTGTCGCGCATCTCACATGGACGCGATCTTCGGCTTCGCGATGGTGATATCATCATTGCCATTGATGGTGCGTTAAATACCAATGATATTGACGCGTTTCGGGCGCTTGGCGATCAGGCCAAACTTCATGACGAGAAAATGCTGCTGACCATCTGTCGCGGCGAGGTTGTTTATGATGTGTTTGCCGAGGGCAGGCTTGGTGCCGATCTTGATTATGCCGATGCCGAAGCATCAAGCGCGGCTGAGGCGTTATTTGCCAAACATCATATGGGGCCAAAAGACCATTACCAAAATTATGAGGCGCTTCGCGATGTCCAGCGCCATGTTGTGCTTTATGATACCGGCTATTCCGCCATTGCAACCATAGCACCACCTGTCTGGTTGCTTCAGCATCGAGCATGGGAACCCTTGGCTGCGGTTATTGCTGCCTATGCAACGTCTCTTGTTGTTCATTGGGGAGTGTTTGCCGCAACGACAATATTGATGGCGATCTATTTCCACCGGATCCAGTTTCGTCTGATTCGAAATTACAGCCTGTTTACCGAACATTATTTTTGGCATGTTTGTGCGGCGCGTACGTCAGCCGAAGCCCAGCTTGTTTGCCGACAGATCGATCCGAAATGCCAGTTCGATTTCTCGCATGTTGGCCCGCCCGATACAGGTTCGGCCACAACGCCATCACATCATCAGGCGGCCTAGCTTTTTTCCGACAAGCCTATCCCCCAAATCAATTTCAATTTGATGCTGTCCTATCTTATGGGGTGGCCATGTTGTGCCGTCTGCTTGATCAATATTGTTTGCCGATATGTGGGCCTATAGACAGCGCGGCGCTGCGGCGCGATGGGAAAGGCATACTCTATTGGACGGAGGCAAACAGGGAAGGGCAAGCGGGAAAGGAATAGTCTGTCAGGTGAAGGCTGGTAGATGCGCCACGGCAATAGCGCCAAGACAATAGCGCCAAGACCGGCATCACCAAGACCGGCATCACCAAGACCGGCATCACCAAGACCGGCATCACCAAGACCGGCATCACCAGAGCGAGCATCGCCAAGGCGAGCAAGGCCACAACCGTCTTATGATTATTTCAAGGGCAAGCGCTCAATCAAGATAGGGGCGCGAGATTGGCGCAAGAGATCGAACCAAGGGATCGAACCAAGGGATCGAGGCAAACGATAAATGCGAAAAATCGGCGCGAAAGATTGGATCGCAAATCGCGGGTAGGCGTCGTCATGCAAAGCCTCGGTTATATCTTTAATGCCCTATGAGGTGTCATCTGAGATGCCATTTATGGCATCAGCAATCGGCTAATAGTTGATTTCGATTTCGATCCGGCGGTTTTTGGCGCGCCCTTCGGCGGTGTCATTTGGCTCAACCGGACGTGACTCGCCGTAGCTGATGGCTTCGAGACGGTCTTCGGAAATTGTGCCATTGGCAGCAAAGGCCTGAACCACACTTGCCGAACGCGCCGCGGCAAGATCCCAATTGTCACGATAGTTAGAACCAAAGATCAACGGCACATCATCAGTATGGCCGGATACTTTGATTTCGCTTTTACCAGCAGCATTCACTTCGGCAATACGATTCATGATTTCAATCGCCGCGGGGGTTAGATTCGCCGACCCTGAGGCAAAGGCACCGCCAGCCCCAACAGTGATGATCACCTTATCATCCTCACGCTGGACATCGGCAAGCCCTTGGCCAATTTCCTGACGCAAAGCGACTTTTAGTTCATCTTCGGCAATCTGTGCCTTTTTGTTCGACTCGGCCTTTGCTTCGGCTTGTTGTTTGGTGCTTTTTGCAGCGGCGCTGGCAGCTGCGGCCAGTTCGGCTAATTGGCCTTCAATGCCACCAAACAGAACATCCTGTTCAGATTTGCCAGTGGCGGCCTTCGCCTTTTCAATGGCGTTCAAGGTTTGCTGAAGCAATTGGGGAAGATCTTTTTGTTCAGCATCGGTTGGGGTGAAATTCACTACAACATTTTCGCCAAGCGTTTCGACTTTGATATCACCACGCGCAACGGCTTGTTCAAGAGCTTTGACAAGATCTTCAGCATCGCTTTGTTTGTCACCGCTACCGTCACTGTCTTTGGTTTTGGTTTGTGATTCAAGTTCGGGCTTTGTTGTGTCAGTTGTCTGCTGGGTCATTTCATCCGTGACTGACTTTGCCGGAGACGGGCTGAAATTCAACGACAAGACAGTTGTGCCTTTCGGCTGTTCAACAATCGGCACGATCTTTTGCACACCAAAGGCGTTTTTCAATGAACCGGAAATCTGTTTGAATTTTGGAACGTTAAATTCGGCAAATGACAAAATCAAGACAAAGAAAGCCATCAACAAGGTTGCCATATCGGCAAAGGTTGCCATCCATGCCGGTGCGCCAACAGGCGGGCATTTGGGACATTCCTCTTCTTCTTCTTCGATAACTTCGTTTTCGTCTTGTTCAGCCATTCTTCATGTCCTTACACAGAGAGATGATAAGTTTTGGGTTCAATCTCTCGTATATTATGCGGCCTCTAGCTTTGCCTGCATTTTAGGAGGTAGGGCGGAGATCATTTGATCTTGAATGTTGCGTGGCGATTCGCCCCTAGCGATATTTCGAAGACCTACAACGACTAACCCTCTGTAGATGACTTCATATGCCGTATAGCCTTCCAGTTTGACTAGCATCGGCATGAAAATAATATTGGCAATAATGGCACCATACATCGTTGTCAGCAAAGCCACCGCCATGGCAGGGCCAATGGCTTTCGGATCAGCCATGTTGCCAAGCATCAAAACAAGACCAATCAATGTGCCAATCATGCCCATAGCTGGGCCGATATCAATCCAGCCTTTGACTACATTTTGGTTTGCTTCATGTCGGGCTCTCATAGCCTTGATCTCTCCATTCAGTTGCGTGACGAGCTTTCCCTCATCTGCGCCATCAACAAGCATTTGGAGTCCTTTTTGAAAGAATTTGTCAGGTACATCTTGGCCTTCAAGCGCCATCATGCCGTCTTTTCGTGCAATGGCTGCAAGCTCTGCCATACGCTCTACCAACTGATCCATTTTTTTAATTGGAGGAAGGAATGCCTTCGCCATCGCGCCAAAGCTTGCAAGAAAAACGGGCAATGGGCAGGTGTACATCACGGAAAAAAAGGTTCCACCAATCACAATTAAGAGAGATGGAACGTCAATAAATGGACTAACGCCACCACCTGAGATCATGGCTCCCAATATCATGCCTATAGCGCCTATGAATCCAATAAGGGATGCTATATCCATAGTAATACCACTCTTTTCTCGTCTTGTTTCTAGGGTCCAACCGTCTTCCTAAGCAAAAACGATACCAATACAATAATGCGGCAAGATTTTTACGGGGAAAATAAAAATATTAGCATCTCGTCATATAAATAAGCTGATTTGGCGTAAGATATGCTTAACTCCTTATATAGTGGCTTTATAGCAGCAACAGGTAACGAATGGAGATCATTATGCGGCAGATGCAGATTTTCGCGTTTTTCCAAGTGATAGTCTGGTGCCGCGGTTTGGCTTCAATCTTGGTCATGCTGGCCGGTATGGCGTCGGCGATGGCACAAACCCAATCAGTCGAAGCTAATAATCCAGTAAATGAGGTGATCGTCAAATCGGGTCATTTCATGGTTCGCGACCATTTGGTGATTGATCTTCAACATGGTGTCGAATGGATGCGCTGTTCGGTTGGTCAGATCTGGAATGGCACTGATTGCGAAGGTGTGGCCGTACAATTGACGCAAGATGATGTGGCAAAGGCGATCGTCATTGCAAATACGCAATTGGGGCCGGGCTGGCGTTTGCCAAGCCGCGCCGAACTGGAAGGGCTGGTTTGTCAGGCCTGCGCGCCCGTAAAGATCGAGCTTGATAGTTTTCCAAATACGCTTGGCGAGCCTTATTGGACTGGCCAGGTCAACAGCTTTGCCCCACGGCATATCTGGACGGTCAATTTTATGACTGGCCATACCTATGGGCGGTTTTTTCCAACACAGGAAGTTTTGGTTCGGCTGGTTCGTGACCGCTAGATAATTTTATTAAAAAGCTTCCAGCTGATCAGCTTGACCAGAAAACCGAATACCCCAAGCGCAATAATGACTGTTGCAAACCAGGCGGGGGTTAGGAAATTAATCACTTCAAGCCGACTGCCGCCAACAATTGCCAAGATCACAAGCATGAATGTGAACATGATGAATGACCGGATAATCCGGCATCGTTGGCATGGGCCTGATTTCGCATCGGTTCGTGTTTGAAGCATAAAACCCTGAAGTGATGTTGGTTTGATTAGTGGTAAGGCAGCCAAAGCATAGGGCGAATTTATATGATGATCAATTGCGTTATTCGCCGTTTTTCCCTGTCTGAATTCTGACATGGGGGAAAAGCAAAAATCTTGCCAAAATCATAAATTATTGAAATCAATATGATTATCTGTCGTATTCTTGACGAACCCTCTCGTCAAATAGATATTTTGCAAATTGCATGCCGAAACCTCAAAGTTTTTTCAGGAGGACGGGATTATGCAACTTTCTCAGTCAGTAAAACTAAAACAAAAACAGTCATTGGTGATGACGCCGCAACTGCAGCAAGCCATTAAATTACTGCAATTGTCCAATCTGGAACTTGGCCAACATCTGCAAGAGCAGGTTGATGAGAACCCGTTTTTGGAACTTGGTGAGACTGAAGATTCAAGCCAGCCAACAGCCGATAGCAGCGCCGATACCGCCGCATCAGCCGACGCACCTGACCTTACTGATTTGAAGGAAAGTGCGGCGCTGGCCGAAGACCCGACCGAACATAGTGATTTTGAAAACCGGTTTGATCAGTCAATTGTCGATACGCCGCGTAATAGCACAGCCATTGCGCCGTTTGAGGGTGACTATGATGCGATTAGCAATGTGTCATCAAAAGAAGGCTTTTATCCCGGCCTGTTTCGCCAGCTGAATCTGGCAATGGATGACCCAAAGCAACGTCTGATTGCCGGACATTTTGTCAATGCGCTCGAGCCAAGCGGCTGGATTGGTATGCCGGTACAAGATGTTGCCGAAGCCAGCGGTTGCAACCTTGATGAAGCCGAAGAAGTATTGGCTGTTTTGCAAACTTTTGAGCCAACAGGCCTGTTTGCGCGTAATCTTGAAGATTGTTTGCGCCTGCAATTGATCGAGATTGGCGCCATGACCGACGCATTTTCTATATTGCTGGAAAACCTTGATCTTCTTGGCCGCGGTGAGGTGAAACGTCTTGCGCGTCTTATTAAGGGCACGTCTGACGATGTCATGGAAATGCTGGCGATTATCCGTACATTGAATCCAAAGCCGGGTGAGTTTCTGGGGATCGACCATCTTGAGATGCCAAGCCCTGATGTGATTGTAAAGCGGCGCGCAGATGGCTGGGCGGTTGAACTAAACCGGTCAACGCTGCCTGCGATTGTGATCAATGAAGATTATGCCGAGATGGTAACCACCAAAAAGATGGATGATGAGGCGCAAAACTATTCGGCAAATGCTTTGAATAATGCGCGTTGGCTAAAGCGGGCTGTAGAACAGCGCAATTCGACAACTTTGAAGATCAGTGCCGAAATTATTCACCAGCAAACCGATTTCTTGGAAAAAGGTCTAGATTATTTAAAGCCTTTATCGCTTCGTGATGTGGCGCAGGCGGTTGGCATGCATGAAAGCACGGTTAGCCGCGTGACAACCGGTCTGTTGATTTCTACACCGCGTGGCGGCATGCCTTTGAAATCTTTTTTTAGCGTTAATATTGCATCGCGTGCGCCAACGGGTGATGCCTCGGCTGCAGCCGTGCGTAATATGGTCAAGCGCTTGATTGGTCAGGAAACCCCCGGAAAGCCGCTCAGTGATGAGGCGATTTGTAAAATGATCGCTGATGAAGGTATTGATCTTGCCCGCCGGACGGTCGCTAAATATCGCGAAATGATGAATATTCCATCATCATCACAACGTCGCATGCAGGCGCGCCTTGCCAATATTCGCTAGCTAGTTTCTGGCTTGGCTCTTTTTACTCCCTGTGCTTGACCGTCATCCGGTTTTCGGTTGGCGGTCTTGTCACATGTGGCACAAGTCACAGGCAAGACCAGTCACATGTAGCGCTAACCACAGGGCCGAATTTTGCCGGTGCCAAGATTGGAAATGGTTTTGATTATTTAGTGGCCTGCGCCGCCACCAAAGACCGCGTGATAAAATATTCCTCACTGGTCAGGGGCTGATCGCTGATAAAATTACCAAGCGGGATGACATGCTGGCTTGCAGGCTGGTCGTCTTGGTCGAAATGAACAAATTCAATACCAAGGTCTTTTGCTTCAACGCCGGTCTGTTTGGCAAATGCGGTTTCTGACTCAATGGTAAAAACTGGTTTTGTCTGACGGCTCATCCCGGCTCTCCTCTTGGTAACGGCACCAAAATTTTTTGACAATTTTGGCTGTTTCCTAGGTAATGCATTTCGCATGCCATAAGCCGCCAAGGATGTGTCAAAAAAGAGAAATCGAGCTGTTGCTGGGCGCTATTCAATAAAGCTGGATTGCCGTAATTCGCCAGCAACACTGATTTGACGGCCAACGGTCATGAATTTTACCGGATTGATGGATTTGTTGTTGATCCGTACTTCATAATGTAAATGCGCGCCTGCCGATCTGCCGGTATTGCCCATTTTGCCAATAACGTGATTTTCGCCAATATAATCGCCAAGCCTGACGGTAATACGCGCCAGATGAGCATAGGTCGTGACAATGCCAAAATCATGCTGTACGCGCACAACTTTGCCAAATGAGCCCTCGGTGCCAGCATAAATCACTGTTCCCGGGGCGGTTGCGCGCACATTTTCCTGCCAAGTCCCCGCCAGATCAACGCCGTGATGGAATGATATCTTGCCGGTTTTTGGATGTTTCCGGTTGCCGTAATCGCTTGAGATATAGAAATAGAGCATTGGTGGTTTAAACGGAATTTTACGAAGCGCGGCGCGATGCTCGGCAAGATTGACCATCATATTTTTAAAATCGTCACCCTTGGCAATGGTGGCAATCTGGATTTGGCTTGGCAGCGCCTTAGCTGAAATGCCAAGGTCGGTAACAGTCGTGCGGATATAGTCAATTTCCTGTTCCAATGCCAAAAGCATTTTTTTGGTTCTTGCTGCATCGGTCATAAGCGGCAGAACTGGCCCTTGGCGTTGCGTAAAAAAGCCGGTGAGCAATCCATCGGCTTCGGGCGCGTCGGGTGCGGTTGGCAATGCCGCAGTTGTCGCTGCGGGCAGATCATGCAATTTTGGCGATGGCGGGGCAAGGCGCGCCGCGTCAACGGCATCACCATTATTTTTATCTTGCTGACGCCGTGCTGTTTTTCGGTCTTTGGGCACAGATGCAAAATTGGGCAAAAGGGCAATGGCGAATTCTTGTGCGCGTGTACCGATGCTGGCTGGTTTGGCGTTATTTTCGATGATCGGATTTGAAGCCGCGGTCACCAAATCTTGATCGGCGCCGATCTCTTTTGTACCTGCCTTCTTGGCGCCGGTTTCTGGGACGAGAATCTCTTCGCTAACGGTTTTTCCGGTCATCTTTTGGTCGGCAACGACCTGTTCAGCATTAATTGGCGCGCTATCACTTTGTGTGGGCGTAACGGCTGGCGTTATGATTTGCATAATTGCGGATGATGGCAGATCATTCGCGTTTGGCTTGCTTGCTATATTTCTTGCATCGTCACCAAATTGCGGTTTGGCGGGAGTGGCTTTACTGGCAAGAGTGACGCGTTTACCGCCTTGGATGATCATCGGCATGGTATCATCTGCAGCGATTGCGGCATCTGGCGATATTTGTGGTACCTGCGGTGTGGTTACTTCAGGCTGGGTTGTGATCCGGCCAATGATAAGGCTTGGCGGTTGCGCTATTTTCCCTGCAATTGGCGGCGGGTGCGAATCTTCAAGGTGGATTGGATCGTAATTAATCCATTTTAAGGCACCATCGGCAGTCCTATCGTTGTTGGTAGCCGGATCATCTTTTTGGTTTGCGCTGGCTTGTGCGGTTTTGATGGTTTCTTCGCGCATCACCTCAATGGCGCTATAGCTGGCAATCATCGTCGAATAGAAAATGGCGGCCACACCAGCCATGCAAATGAGGGTGCCCGTCAAAACCAGCGATGGTTTCAGCGTCACTTCAACGGGGCCACCACGGGTGAAAACCAAAAACCGGTTTTCGCGCAAAAACCAAATTCTGTTGGTTGTGATGATTGGCATTTCAGGCTGATTGCCACGCCGAATGTCGGGGGCAAAGCGTGCGTAAAGACCAGCAAGTCCCAAAGCGCGTAGAAGTTTAACAACGCGTGATGTGACTGCTTTTTGGCCTTCATTCGTCATGTGGTCATTACCCCAATTTCATCCAGACCATTAAAATCAGCAGAATATTGGTCAATAGTTGGATCCCGATCACCGCTAGCAACAGGTTGTTAGAGGTTTGATTACGCACATTTAATTGAAAAGCGGGCATTTTCAGAGCGGTTTCAACGCCTTTATGCGTATTGATCATATCATCCGAAACCAGCGCATTGGCAGATGATGAAGCGGCGGCATTTATTGGGCTGTTGCCATCATTTGCGGCGCGGGCTGCCGGTTCGGCTGTCTGTGAGCCAAGCGAAATATCAGCATTTTGGCCAACAGCATAAGTTGCGCCGCTTAGCTCTTGGCGCGAGACAATAGCTGCCGAAACTTCGTTTCGCATTTCTTCGATTCTTTTTCGAATATCAACAACGTCGTCAGCCATAATTTGCTCTAATTACATTAAAAATGCGGTAAAAATGTCGCATTAACTATTATGTCACCTGCCATTTAAGCAAATGACGTGCCATCGAGTTTTTCTCTAGGGCGCCTGCAAATAGACGCTATCGTAAAATGGCTTGTTTGATGAGCCAAAAGACAGAAATCAAAGCTGTTTGAAAATAATTTTTCGTGGAATCAGAGATATAAGATGTTCGGAAAAAACAGTGTCAGCCCAGTGACACCGCCAAATCACTCGCAGATTGATGAAAATGTGCGAATCAGGGGCACGATTACCGTATCCGAACCGCTTGTCATGGCGGGTCATCTTGACGGCGATATCAAAGCCGATACACTTCACATCCTATCGACGGCGATTATTACTGGAGATGTAACGGCGCAAAGCGTAACGATTGACGGCAGAGTTCATGGGAGTATTGTTGCTGATAAGGTGTATTTATCGGCAACGGCCCATTTTGAAGGGCAATTACATTGTCAGGGCGTTGCCATTGATCATGGCGCATATGTTGATGCGAAATTCACCAAGGAGCCGGTGACAAATGGATAAGCTTGGAAGCAAGACAGTCATAGGTGCTGGTGCAACCTTTACCGGCAAGATTGCCAATGCGCGTGTCATTGAAGTTCATGGCAAAGTGAATGCCGATTTGACTGCGGAAAAAGTAACCATTGGCGAAGCCGGGCATTTTAATGGTGCGATCCACGCTGACCTTGTTGTGGTGTCTGGCCACTATGAAGGCAAGATGCAGGCTGGAAGCGTTTGGGCCACGGCTACAGCGTCGATTTCCGGCAAATTGCATTACGAAACATTACAGATGGATCGTGGCGCGGCACTAAATTGCCATATCGTTCATAACTGGACAGCAAAAAACCATAACCCGGCGCAAAGCGACAATGACGATGCGGATCAGTTATTGCCTGCGGCATCAGATAAGGCAAAAAATGGCGCGGTGCCAACAACGCCTGAAGAGGGCGCTTAACCCATGTCGGCAAAACCATATGAGCAGATGACCAGCCTTCACGAAGATACCACCTATATCCTAGGCGATTTGATCATGGAAGGGTCGCTTGAGGGCGGCGATCATCCGGTTGTGATTGATGGCCAATTCAACGGTGATATTACCGCAATTGATGTGATCATCCGTGAACAGGGTAAAGTGACCGGCACGTTACATGCACAGACTGCTGTCATCAACGGTCATTTCAACGGTAATCTGGTATGTGAAAGCCTGAATGTTAGCGCAACCGGCATTGTTGAGGGTGAGGTTCAGGCAAACGCATTGTCAATTGATCTGGGTGCCGAAGTGATTGGGTCAATCAGCCGCATAAACGCAAAATCAAAATAGATTGAAAGCCCTATCACTGGATCATGGATTGGTCACATAAAGACGATAAAACAGGCCTTGTGATTGACCGTCTAATTAGGCATCTTCATCCAAATGCTGCATTAAATCATCACAAAGCTCGGCTGTGACAACACATTGATCCATAAAGGCCATTGTTTCGGCACGGCCTTGAAGCTGAAACATGCGCATCGCAGCATAGCGGCCAGCGGCCATCGCAACGGTTAGGGGCATGTTTTCCGCTCTTGCCACTTTTTCAAGCGCGGTTTCAATCGAATCACGGATATGTTCGACCTTGTGAACGTCTTTTTTTGACAGCGCCATCACATCATTGCTGACGGTTTTTGGTTCGGTGCGATACTGATTGAATTGAATGATTTCGCCCATGACCTAGTTTCCTCGCGCTAGTTTCAACGGACATTTCATCATCCGCGCTTCGATTTGAATATTTGGCGATGCAATTGGATCAGCATCGGTTTGGTTCATCGTCAGCGGAACAAGAATATTCGTGTTCAGCCGATAGGCTTCGTTTTTCAAAATGATCAAGGCATCGTCGATCGTGCCGGTGTGCAACACTTCAATAATCCCGATGCTGCTGCATCCGGCCAATTGGCTGTTGGTGCGGTTGCTGAATTGAATGGTTTGTGATCCGTCAATTGGTGTGGGCGCAGGAGGTTTTACCGGCATGATCGCATTATCTGCGGGCATATCTTCTGCTGGCGTGGCGGCGGCAATGGTCGATGGCGTGGAACGTAATTCGTCAATAATGCCAGCGGCCATGTCTTTGGCAATATCGCGGGCGATATTTGGCTGCATCTGTTGGCCGCGAAGCATATCCCACTCATCCGTCGGAACAACGACGACCGACGTTTTGCCGGATTTGCGGTTATCAATCAGCAACTGACAACTGGTTGTCATGATGCCAATGACCGCAATCGCGGCGATGGTGAGAAATCTAGAGCGCACGTCTTTAAACCATTTCGTTGAAATCCTGTTCAGGTAAAGGAACGACAAAACGCCATAAACATTTACCGGAAAATTTGAATTTAATGAATGATGGTTGCTGGCCGTGTCATTGTTTGTAGCCCAATCATGCTTGCCGGCAAAATAATGGCGGCATACAGGCCCATAAATACGGGTTTTGGTCACTTCCGTACAATTGCCTTGTGATGGTTATGGTTTTGTCAATCGTCAGTCTTTTTCGAAGTCATTAAATGTTTTTTACCATCGGCCAACGCGAGTTTCACCTTTGTGAATGTCGAATATTTAATTTTTTTAAGCCTTAGCTTAGCCCGTGATTCAAGGTTTTTTTTACCTGAAAATTGGCCTCGATAGGCACCGCGTCAACCCATTTTAAATGAGGGTTTATTTGTCCTTCAAATCGGCTGCCGCTGGTGTAATGGGAATGAATTAAAACAGCTTAAAGTAGAATTGGCTGTTTTTACGCATGGTTCATATTTACCCGATTGCCCGCGCTTTCTGTTCAAAATGGTCAAAGGCTGACGGGCCAATCATTTTAAAAATATCGAACAGGCAAACTCTGCAAGCAGAATTGATCAATTTTGCCGATTTGCTGATAATCCTGTGTTCATTAGCGCTAGCGCTGGATAACGCGAAAATGATGCCAAAAAGAATATTTTGCCGCCTTTGGCAAAACGTTTTCTAAAGCGATTTCATATGCAACCATTTCATGTATTCCGATCTCATGCCACTGAACGGCATTCGATGCGGTCGCCCTTCGTGTGTGCGGGATCAAGATCGCAATCGGTTGCGATGGCCAAAGCCAGACAAATCGCGGCTGTATCGGGCTGCTCAGCTATGGACGCTTGAGTAATATAACACCCTAAACCATTGTTCTTATGAAGATTTATTGATCCAAAAGGTTAGTGCCATTAGCGATTTACTCAATTAGCAAAAACGAATGTAACGTTCATTGATGGGGATCGACATGAGATATTTATTACCCGTAATTGGGCTTTGTGCTGTCGGAATGATAACACAGGCCCAGGCGCAATCAGCACTCTTATCTGACTCTGAAATCGCACCATTGGCCGATATTATCAGCGGCATGAGTGATTCAGAAATCACGCAGATGGAACAAACTGTCACCGATGTGGGAAGCCTGACTAGCGATGTGGAATTTGTCGTTGAAGCGGCCGTTTCCGAAGCCGTTAGTGAAGGCGCAATCTCAATGGAGGTGATGAGTGACTCGGCCGTGGCGCAGCAAATTGCAAATGCCAACGCCGAATTTTTCGATTTCGATATTCTTGATGAAATTGCCACACTCATAGCCGAGGGCGAATATTCCGAAGCGCAAATCCGGTCAACGCTTGAAGGTTTCAATGCATTGTCAGATGCCGATAAGGCATTGGTTGGACGATATGATTTCGAAGTCGCTTCTGACAACGTGCTTTACCAGCAAGTGTCGGCTGCGGGAAAGACCATCATTGCAAATCAGATGCCGGTCTTACCCGAAGATGACTCCAGCCCCGTCTCACCCTGATAAACGCCTTTGCTTATGCGCATCTCAATGATGCGCATTTATTTTTGAACCATTGCTTTGTAAGGGACAATAAACATGCCTCTATCGGTAATCAAAACGCATTTCAGGACTGGTCTTGCTTTTCTGCTTTTCTCAGTCGCGATGTCACAAACTGGTTTTGCGCAGGCCGCACTTACGGCCGACCAGGTGATGGCAGAAAGGTCTGCCGCGCAAAGCGCACTGGCGAATGGTGATCGGGTTGAAGCCCTCAGGCGTATCGGAATCGTCGTGCGGGCGATTCCAGATGATCTAAGCGCCCGTTTTTTCCGCGCCCAACTGCTTGTTGCGATGGGACGTGGTGCCGAAATCCGTGACGAGATCGAGCTTATGACAATGCTGAATCTTCCGAATGCCGAGCGGCAGAAAGCGCGAAAGCTTCTTGCCAAAATTGACAGTGAAGGTAAACGCCTTTCTGGAAAAATAACGTTAAAAGCGGCAGTTGGATATGCTGATAACGTCAATGCCTGGCCGTCTGGTGGAACGGTCACGCGTGGCGGATTGAAATATCCGTTGCCCGATCCGGTCTATCGGAAATTCAATCCGGTTAGCGACCGTATCAATGAAGGGCAAGTGAGTATTATCGGGGCTTATGATTTGAATGAGGCGCGCAACACCAAAACAGAATTCAGCCTTTTTAATAAGGTCAAACATGCCCCCGATACGGTGAGCGCCGACCAAAGATATTATCTGGGAAGTGTCGGGTTAAAAAGGATCTTTAACAAAGGATTTGTTGCCAAGGGTGGCCTTTCAAAAGGCCGATTGAATCGTGTTAATCAAAGCAAGGGCGAAGACGTTAATACCGATTTGGATCTAACTAATTATAACGTTGAATTTTCGCGGAAAATTGACCAAAAAGTCACGCTTGGTTACCGGTTTAATCTGGTCAAAGCCAACCATAGTCGTCTTGCATCGGCGGATCTGTCGGATTCAAAAACCAAGACAAACCGTATCTATATTGGCACCCCGCTTGCCAATTCGGTTTATGTGCGCTCAAGCCTGTCAACAGCAAGATCTACCTCCAATCTGAAGAATGGCACTATTGCCGAACATACCAAAAGCCGTGAACGTGTTAATAAAAAGACCAATAGCCTGTCGGTTCTGGCGTTCTTTTTATTGCCGCATGAACAGCGTTTAATTGGTACGGCGACCATAAGCCGGGTGAAATACAAGCATCAAATGGTCAATACCAATCAAAGGCGAAATGATAATGTGCGCTCGGTTACGCTTGGCTATAGCATAAACGGCGTGCAGGTTTGGTCGGGTCTTGATGGATTGTCGCTTGGGCTTGATGCGTCTTATTCAAGATCAGGGTCAAATCAAGCATCGGCTAAAATCAATTCCGGAAGCTACATGTTCTCAGTATCAAAATCATTTAACATGTAGACAGCCAAGCCGGTTTTTCGAAACAGCTTTGGATGTTGGGGCGTAATCCTTTGTGGTTTACGCCCCTTTTCGTTTCTTGCTATCACTGACAGATAACAATGCCAGCAATCGGACAGCAACTGTAATGCCGCAAGATATCTCGATTATTCGCCCCGACCTGATCGCGCGTATCTATGCGCTTTGTGAGGGTGAAGATGATTCCATTGCCATTATGGCCACAGTTTCGGCCGAGTTGTTTCATGCTGTTGACGGGTATGACTGGGTTGGTTTTTACCGTGTGGTTGCCCCTGATTTGTTGAAGATCGGCCCCTATCAGGGTGGGCATGGTTGTCTTGTTATCCCGTTTGATCGCGGGGTTTGCGGCGCCGCAGCGCGGCAACAGGCAATCCAGCTTGTTGATGATGTTGATGGTTTTGCGGGGCATATTGCCTGTTCGGGAAGCACGAAATCTGAATTGGTAATTCCCTGCTTTAATCAAGCTGGCCAACTGCTTGCTGTTCTGGATATTGATTCAGATCAGCCAAATTTTTTCTCCTGGCAAGATGCTGATCAATTGGACCAGATGTTACGCCAACTTTTTCAAAATGCGTCTTTTTACGTGTTTTAATACATCTTTTGCCTTGGCTTTCCTATCAGGTCTGCATAAACTGACCGCTGGTCAATTATTATGCAGAGGCGGGGATGCAACCGATGCAGCGTGCCAGGTCTGAGACAGCAAAATTAGAGCGCGAAGATGCGATTTTGACGGCGACTGAAATATTGCTTCGGCAATCGGGCTATGAGGCCATGACAATGCAGGCGGTTGCAACAGCGGCAGGGCTGGCAAAAGGAACGCTCTATTTATATTTCACCAGCCGTGAAGCACTTGTTCTTGCGGTTCATAGCCGGTTGTTTGATCGCTGGATTGACCGGTTTGCTATTCATCAGCCTGAATTAACCGGTTTTGACGGATTTTGCCGTGATTTTTCGCGGCATTATGCCGATGACCCATTATTCCTGCAATTGGCTGGATTTGCCAATGCATTGCTTGAGCCGCATCTTGATCGAGAGGCCTATATCAAAAGCAAGCGCGGCATGGCACGCCGGGTCAAACGGCTTGCTGGGTTGGTATGCCAACAATTTTCCATCGCGCCTGCAGCGGCGCAAAAGCTGATTTGGGGGTTTTTGACCATTGCCGGTGGAACGGCGCAAATGACGGTTCGCCCACCAGTCGCCAAAACAGATTTGCCGGATGACGTCATTGCTTTTACCGGTCTGGCAAATTTTGAAACCGTTTTCGTGAATGCCGCAGCACCGCTTGGGGCGAATCTGATAGAACGTTAGATACGCCAAGTCCGGCAGGTGAATTCATTTGAACCTTGGCCAGCAACGCGCGTATGATGCGCAAATTCATTGTCATTGCTGGCATCAAGGAGCGGTTGTGAGTGATCCTGTTTTATTAGCCTATTCTCTAGATCGGTCGGGCGGTGGCACTGCTCTGCATGATGGCGCTGTTTCACGTCTTCTGAAAGATGATCAGCTTGCTTGGGCGCATCTGAATGCCGATCACTCTGATACGGCTGCTTGGCTTCGGCGCGAAGTTGGCTATTTAAACGAATTTGTTGTGAATGCCTTGCTTGCCGATGAGACACGGCCACGCATCTTGCCGGTTGGCGAGGGCGTTCTGCTCATTCTTCGCGGGGTGAATCTGAATGAAAATGCCAGTCCTGAAGATATGGTTTCCATTCGGCTATGGATCGACCCGCATCGCATTATTTCGCTTCAAAGGCGGAAATTAAAAGCGGTTGGCGATTTGGCCAGCAATATCGAGGCGGGGCAGGGGCCTGTTGATTGTGCAGGGTTTATCACCATGCTTATTGGCCTGCTTTTCGCGCGGATGGCGCCAGCTGTTACGAGTCTTGGCGAAGAAATGGATGATATCGAAGAAGATGTGCTTGATGGCAGTGCCAATGCGCTTCGCGAGCAAATCGTATCAATTCGGAAAAAGGCGATTATTTTCAAACGCTATATGGCACCGCAACGCGATTTGATCACGCATTTGCTTGAGGCAAAAATTGACTGGTTTGCTGATCATAATCACCACCATATGATCGAAGCGCATGACAATATCACCCGCTTTGTTGAAGAGCTGGATTCGGTGCGGGAACGGTCGCAAGTGATCAGTGATGAGGTCACGAATATTCTGACTGAAAGGCTCAATAAAAATATGTATGCATTGTCGGTTGTCGCGGCAATTTTTCTGCCACTCGGGTTTTTAACAGGGCTTCTTGGGATTAATATTGGCGGTATTCCGGGCGCTGAAAACCCGCAGGCCTTTCTGGTTTTCTGCGGCATGCTGGCGCTGGTGGTTGGCTTGCAAATCGTTATTTTTCGTAAAATGCGCTGGTTTTGATGCTTCGCACAAAACCCCCCCGTTTTTCAGGGCTGATCTGATATGCAAAATCAAGATAACACTGCGGCCGAACAGAACCCCTTTACAAAGATGGGCATGATCAAATTCTGGGTAATTTCAACCATTGTCTATTTGACGTTTCCGGTCTCGCTTATCGTTAGCTATATCGCCTTTGGGCCGCTTTTGACCAAACAGCTTGTCACCGCCTTGATTCAGGATTTTCTGCAAACATTGCTTGTTGCAATCGGGGTTTTGATTGTTCTGATCTGGGCAATCTTTCACTATCTCGGGCCGATGGTGACTGGCTGGTTTGCTGGGTAACCGCAACCAAAGGTTAATTATGATAAATTAATATAATAGATGGCAGGCCAGTATCGCTTTGGCGCGATGGTGATATCGCCAATCTATGACGTTGGTTTATTGTTTTGGGTGCCGGTCTGTTCGCAGCTTTTTTTCCATTTTTGTCGGGGTTTTTAAACCGGTGGCAGATGCGTCATTCCGCATTTATTGAGCGGCATTTACCGCTGCAGCCATTATCGGGCCGTATTTACATAGCTGCTGCTTGTCTTTTTGTGTTGTTTGCGGCTGCCGTCAATTATGATGTTCGTAATCGGAAATATGCCGCGTGGAAAGCGCGGCCCCAAATCACGCATCTTGACGAAATGCCCCTATTTTCAACGGCTGATGCTCCCTATTTTTTGGGAATTGCCACCGAATTAAAACGGGGCAGGACGCTGCAAGCCTTTGACCAAGGCCGGTCTTTCCCAAATCAGGTAATTCGCAAAACACTAATTTATGATGGCAATTTTGACCGGTGGCGCGATGCGCCCCTATTGTCGGTGGTAATTGCGATGATTGCCAATGATGCCGGGCGTGTCGAAATCGCCAAGGCTGGCCATTGGCTGAGCCCGGTGACGGCGGCAATCACCACAGTGATGATTGCTTTTGCCTTTGGTATGGCGGGCTATTGGCTGGAAGGCGCGTTAGCGGCGCTTGGGGGTGGCCTGTCTTTTTCCTATCTGTCGCGGTCTGCGGCGGGGCGTATTGATACTGATCAGTTGAATCTTGGTTTTTTCTATCTGTTATTTGGTCTGGCTTTTTGGGCTGGAACGGTCAAGGGAAAGCTGGGGGGGCATTGCGGCAATCCTGGCAATGGGGGTGGGTGCCTATTTGTTTAATTGGTGGTATGGCAGGCCCGAATTGATTGTCATGCCGGTTATCGCCTTTATCTGGTTGCGGCTTGTTGTGCTGCGCGACTGGCGCGGCGCGGTGTTCGGCGCGGTGATTGTGCTGTTATTGTCTGATATTGCAATGCCGAATAGTTTGGCAAGTTCCTATATCCAGCCCTATTTTAGCCAAAGCGGGTTTCGGTTTCCCAATCTGCTTGGAACGGTTAGCGAGGTTCAAAGCTATGATATTTCGCAAATTTTCTTGTGGCTGACTGGCGATTTATGGCTTGGCTGGTTTTGTGCCTTGGGATTGTTTTTGCTGGCATTGCGCCATCCGGTAATCGTGATTGCCTATGCGCCGCTTGCCGGATTTGTTTTATTTAATGCAGTGCTTGGCAATCGGGCAATCTTCTATGCGGCACCGGCGTTCTGGTTTGGTGGTGCTTGGCTTTTCATCACGATATGCCGCTTTGCCGTGACATATATGGCACCCACACGATTTGCTGTTGATCACGGCTTTGCTGGGACTATGGCGGCCGTTGCGATGTTTGGAATGACCTATCTGGCAAGTCCGACCGATTATATGCCGCAACCATCGTTTCCAAAGCCGGTTATGTCGGCCTTTGCCATGTTAAAAGACCGTGCCGATGATCCAGTTGTTGCCAGCTGGTGGGATTATGGGTACGCGTCCCGATTTTTGAATGGCGCACCAACCTTGCATGATGGCGGCGGATCGGCTGTTGGAACGACGTATTTTTTCGCACGCGCGATAGTCACTGACGATTTGCACGAAACGGCGGCAATTTTGCGGTTTCTGGTGCGTGATGGCCGTCACCTGATTGATTGGTATGAAGGCGATGCGGGCGGGTTTTACCAGCTGATCAAGGCACGTCAAACACGGCCAACGCGGCCAATCTTTCTGGTGCTTACCGGTGAGATGGCTGGGTGGATGCAGGCAATCACCAAAATCGCCAGTTGGGATATAGATCAAGGGCAATGGCAGGACAGCCAGTTCCGCTTTGCCGATAGCAGCTATTTAAAATTATTTCACCATGGCGAAACTGCTGATGGGTTGTTTGATCTGGTTTATGATGATTATCCGCAAGTGCGAATTTTCCGGCTTTCCGATCAGGGTTCGGTCGATTAAATCATATTTCTGGCTTTTGTTTTGATCATGGCGGGTTTTGCTTGCCGCATGACGCCATATCACGGCACGATATGTTTTTGTAAAGGGGAGGCCAAAGATGCTCGCAGTATGTGTTGATTTTGAAATTGAACGGGCAAGTCTTGCTGCCTTTTTGCCAATCATGCAGAAAAATGCTGCAGAATCACTGGCGAATGAGGCTGGTTGTCATCAATTCGACATCACGCAAGACCCGCAAAATCCAACGACGATATTCCTTTATGAACTTTATGATGATGCCGCCGCTTTTGAAAGCCATAAACAGGCAAGCCATTATCTTGAATTCAATGAAGCAAGCGGCGGGATGATCACTGCAAAATCGGTTCGCTTGCTGCAAAAAATAAACCATTGATACGCAGCCTTATGCGGCATTGATGGCGCTTGCAAGACTATGCAATTTTCGGTGATTACAGAATGCATAGGCAGATGCGATGAACAGGGCTGTTTTCCGGCGGTATTTTTTCAGGGCTTCAATTATTCATTAGAATGTCGTTATATACGGATCAGGCATGCGTTTTGCGCGATGCCACGGCGATATGTGTTTGGATTTTGATTTATGAGATTTTGGGTTCGCCTATCATTGGTTTTACTGGTTCTGCTGTCTGGCTTGGGCATGCAGCCGGCACTTGCTGGCGGCAAGACCTATCAGGGCAGTGAATCATCTGCCCACTGTACCTTATGGTCGAATAAAAGGCTGAAATGGCCACAGACAATTCTTGGGCGGGAAAAGGCCGAATGTCGCCGTCGCGCGGTTGATAGCTCGACCAGCAACACCCAATGCCGGCTTTTACGGACATATATCGACAATGAAAGTGGTGAACGGATCTGTATTTATAAACGGCATGGAACAGGCCTTGAACAGCTAACACTTAGCATGTCGGCTTTTCTAAACTGTCAGACCGATTTCATGTGCAAGCGAACAGCAAAGTAACCTTGTGCGATGATAAGCCAGAAACGTGTTTTTGAGATTATTGAAAAGGGGCAGGCGGATGATCGCGCAAGTCGCTATTGCGACCTATTTCTATTTGCTCTGATTGTGCTGAATTTGCTGGCTGTCTGTCTGGAAACGATCGACAGCCTTTATGTGCAATATCGCGCCGTTTTCACGGTCATTGAGCTGGTTTCGGTGACGATCTTTTCGGTTGAATATGCGCTGCGGATTTGGTCATGCTCTGCCGCAGCTGATGGCAAGCATAAAGGCGCTGCCGCCAAACGCATTGGCTATATTTTCAGCTTTACCGGCATCATTGATTTATTGGCAATCTTGCCAAGCATCATCCCGCTTCTTCTTGGTGGGGTTGATTTACGCTGGCTTCGTATTTTGCGGCTGATGCGTTTGTTGAAATTTTCGCATTATTCATCGGCGCTTGAGGATCTGATTTCGGCTGTCCGCCATGAAAGCCGGTCATTTGCCGCGACCTTATATCTTTTGGTACTGGCCTTGCTGATCTCAAGTTCATTGATCTATGTTGCCGAACAGGATGTGCAGCCCGAACATTTCGGATCAATCCCGCAGGCCATGTGGTGGACGGTTGTCACCCTGACAACGGTTGGTTACGGCGATATTGTGCCGCATACGGTCGCTGGTAAATTTATCGCCACCCTGACCGCGCTTATGGGGGTTTGTGTCGTTGCGCTATTGACCGGTATTGTTGCCACTGGTTTTACCAATCAGGTGGCGATGCGGCGGCACCGGCTTGAGGCGGAAATTTCATCGGCGCTTAGCGATGGTGTGATCACCAGTGACGAACGCAAAAAAATTGATGATTTGCGCCAGCGATTAAATATTACTGAAGAAGATGCGCTGGCGATCATTGGCTATTTGCAGCGCAAAAACGATCAAAAATAGCCCCGCCTGCCAATCATGCCGGAGGTTACCCCTCATGCCCGAGGTTACCCCGCTGGACTTGGCGGTGATGGCGGCGGCACGGCTTTGCGTGATTTCTTGCCACGCAATTTTGATGTTGCCAGATAATCCTGCCATTCTTGGTGTTTTTCCAGGTCGGACAAATGCACATCAAGCGCCGAATTGGCAATCTGAATTTCGATGGTGAATTGAATCATCGCCGCAACCATCAAAATGATTGATGAAAAAAACAGCCAGCTGCCAAGGCCATCAATGCCGAAATAAAGCGAAATCATCGCTGACAGGTTAAAGATAAAGGCAAGCGCACTGCAGGTCTGGATGATGGCGATTAGTCGCAATCTTTGGCGAAGGCTGGCGATCTGGCGAAAAAAGCGCGCACTGTCATCGGTTGAGATTTTTTCATTAATCACCGTGTCATGCAAATTGCGGATCAATCCGGCCAAAAGCGAATAACGATTGCCAAAATTAATCATCATCAGCGGAATGGCGGGGAAAAGAACGCCAACAATCAGGATGTTCAACTGCATGTTCGTAAAATCCCCTTATCAAATGATCCGTTTCAAATAACCTGTCGGAATGGCGGGTCTTTGGTCGGAATGGCCAGTCCTTGGTCGGAATGGCCAGTCTTTGGCCAGATGAACACGCGAGCGGTTAGCCGATGATTTGGATTACGCCAAGCGCCTGAAGCCCGTCAATGATATATTGAATCGACAATGCCGCCAGAATGATGGCCGTAATCCGCGAAAAGACCAGCGTGATCCGCGGATTTATATAGGATTCGGCAAGGCTGGCAATGATTAAAACGATCGCTGTTGCCAGCATCACCGCCAGCATTGCGCCATAGCCAATGACCATATCCAGATTGCCAGCAGGGCTGCTTGCCACCACCATCACCGAAGTGATGGCGGCAGGCCCAGCCAGAAGCGGGGTCGCCAGCGGGAAAATGGCAATATTATCATCGGTTGAAAGCGTGTCATTCCCCTGTTCGCGCCGCGCCTGGCGTTTATTGGCAAGCATGTCGAGCGCCACCAATAGCAGGATGATGCCGCCAGCAAGACGAAATGCGGTAAGCGAAATATTCAGATAATGCAGAATCCACACGCCACAAAGCGCAAAAAACACCATGATGGCACCAGCAACAAAAGTGCCTTCAAGCGCGGTGCGGATTTTCTGGCGTTTATTCAGATGCGTTGTAATGGCAAGAAAAATGGGCGCGGTTCCAACTGGGTCAATCACCACGAAATAGACGATAAAGGCAGTGATAAAATTTTCAATCATATCCTCTATTTCCTTACTGACTGTGGTTGTTTGGGTGCTGGAAGACAGGCGCGTTCAAATGGTGATTTCTGCGGCGCAGGTCTTGGCATCAGAATAACGAAAAAGCCAGCCTGATGATATGAAAAATAAAAGCCGGATAAGCGGAAAAAGAAAAAAAGCCAAACTGATAACAAGATTGGCCAAGAGCGGCGGCTAAAGGCCTTTGGGGCAGGGCATGGGGGCGGTAGATGCCGCTTGCGAAAGATTTTTGCCGAAAGGCGAGATATCCGCTTGACCTAGGGGCGGCAAAACCAGTAAAACGGCGCACCAAATGCGATTAGCCCGATAGGTTTGATCTAGCGAAACTGCTGGACAAGACCGGTATGTCAGACAAGACATTTTAATCAGGCCGCGCATCAAATGGCGGAGTAGCTCAGTTGGTTAGAGCAGCGGAATCATAATCCGCGTGTCGGGGGTTCGAGTCCCTCCTCCGCTACCATCTTTTTTCCTAATTTTCTATGTAAACCCTTGATCACAGCCTGTGTCGGTTGTTGTTGCGATGTGACGACAATAGGGGCAAAATGGGCCTTTTGTCACCCTAAAAGTGACCAAAGAGTGACCAAAGAGTGACCAAAAGTGCTGCCTATACTCAAAGGCTGATCTGATTTTTATCTGTGTTGACCATGGTTTCTTTTAAACAAAGATTGGGTCTTGGGTGATCAACACTGTTTGCGCATGTGCGCACGGTGCGCATGAGTTTCTATGGAAGTTCCTGTGATATGCAATATTGCGCATGAGTACAAACACTCTACAATTCACGCTCTGTAATCGTTGAATTACATACACTTAACTATACCTCTCAAGACTCCTAAGAAAACTCATGCGCATCATGCGCAAACCTAATTGCTAGAACGAATAAGTGGTTTGTTCATTATCTTCTTCCAAGGCCTCCTCGGCATCCTTAACAAACCTAGCCTGATTACGCTGGGGACCTGAGTTAAACTTACCGTCCTTCCTCCAACCGGCCATTTGGAGGCACTGTGACATCCGGCGGTTCATCGCAGGGGTAATGTCTTTGTCATTGATGTTCTCAAAGGACTCATTGCAAGCTTGCCTGAGCGATATCTCAATAAACCCCCGAAGCTTTCGTTGAACCACTTCAACCCACGGATCTTGCTCGAAACGCTCTTTCGTCTGCTCATTGGCATAGACCAGCAGCTCTTCAGATAACCAATATTGCTCACCTTGGTTGTAGTAGTAGACAGCTTCCGCCCAAAGCATGTCCCGGCTCGCCTTCAGCCCCTCAAAGTCAACTTTAGTCGTCCTAATCGGCAAGAACCGCCGGTTACCTGTGTCATCCTTGATGTAATCAGTTCTATTGGTCGTCCCCCAGAAGACACAACGCCTTGGATACACGATTTCCTCGCGTCCATAGGGTGGTCTAAAACGCTCTTCTCACCTCGAGATAAACGCCTTTTGGACTTCAATCTCAGCCTTCCTTTGAAATGAAAGCTCAGCAAGTTCAATGCCCCAAAGTCCTCGGAGGTAGCCTGAGGCGTCCTTATTCCCCATTGGTGGCAAAGCGTCACCAAACCACTCAGCGCCATGGAGAACCCTGATTGCTGTTGATTTACCTAAGCCCTGACCGCCCTCTAAGATAGGCACACTGTCAGCCTTGCATCCTGGCTCTAATGCCCTTGCGGCGGCCCGGATAAGAGACAGCCTCGATACCGCTTCTATATATTGTCTCTCCTCAGGCGACTCTGGTTTTGCGCCAAGGTAACGTTCCATCCAATGAGACAATTGAGGCTCATGACAGGCAGGGTCGAACCTAAGTCCTTCAAGATAATGCCTGACTGGTGAGATGATGTTTTCTTCACATAGCTCCTGCACACAGTCGATGATGACACTCTTGTTTACTGTCGGAAGACCATTTTTATTGCACCACTTAGCCACCCGGGAATAATCGCTATCTTTTATCTCACGTGGTTTAAAGAAGCTTGGATTACCGCGTTCACCCGGAGGCTTTACCAGCATCATCTTCGTGCCGGCCAGCTCATTAAACGCAAACACTTGTCCCCAGGCACTCTCTCGGAGTGTCGTGTAAACGTTGTAGTGGTTGTTGATAACATCACCCCGACTAGACTTGATAAGCTCTGCCGAAGATTCCTCGGCTAACTCCGTACCAAAGCCCTTAGCTCTAGCTCCATCGATCATCCTTTGAACCTCAGCCCTTGTGTCTGCTAGGCTATAACCCTCTAGGGTCAGATCATCAGTGAACCGGTGAATGGCCTCATCATCCTCACCACATGCAACCATTGAGCCTACTAGCTTAAGCACAGTGTTGTGCCAACCCTCATTGGCAATGACTTCAAGTAACCTTGGTTGCTTGAAAGAGTACATTGGCAACAATGGTGTCTTAGGCTCTGTGGCCTTTGGCGATTGTTTAGCTAGCCAATCTGGAGCTTGAGCAGGCTCAAGATCATTCTGCCATTCATATGGCCTCCCATTGAAACCCGAGGGTGACAATAGAATGTAGCCGTTGTACTTGATGTCGACCCCTTTACATAAGGTGCCAGGGTAGCTGTCCCCTGGGTAAGTTTTGAATATGTAATGGGTTCCGCCTGATGCAGACTTCTGTGTCAGGGTTTTTGGGAGGTGTTTGTCTTTTATGAAATCGTCAAACCCGCAGTCTGACTTATAGCTGTCAACATCGATGCAAACCAAGCCTGAGGCTTCTAGGTTAAGTCCTATGTTGGCGTTGGGAGCTTCAGTCCACCATTCAGTGATCTGGGCAGCGGATGTTGTCGCGTTGAGATGCCCTTTAGACACTAGTGAGCCAAATGGGATCTTTTGGTTTGGGGTAACTGGGAATATGTGCCAGCCCTTAAAAGCATAGGTCAGGGCTGCGACTTTCTTAGTTTCTATAGTCATAAGTAACTTTCCATTTAGTTAACAATGACTATCTATTTAGGGTAGAGGCCTCGGCCTCACTCAATACAAACTGGTACGTATTTTCATTCCACTATTTGTATTAACGCTTACGCTTCTTCGCGGCCTTATGCGCAGGTTGTCTCCAGTTAGTGATGTAGGCGCTAATGCGATGGTGTTTATCTGTAACTTCGAGCCGCTTATTTTCACAGATATCGAGAACTTCTCTTACCGTTCTCCCGAAGTCTGTTGTCGGCTCACCTTCGAAATGCCCAAAGGTTACCGATCTGCCAGTCTCCTCAAAGATAACAGCAACAAACTCTGCTAGCCTATCTGCTCTCGCGTCTTGGCCGCCAAAGGATGGATTACGGTCTAACACTGATTTACGGTGTTCCAGAAGCTCGTGAAGTTCCGATCGCAAATCCTCTATCTTTTGGATCAGCTGGCCGCCCTCAACATGAAGCCGATCTTTTTCGTTGTTGGGTAGGCTGTCCACTTTTGCGCTTATACGGTCTGTGGACTGCAGCAAGGATCGGTATTGTTTTACAATAGCCTTCAGCTCAATCAGCTCATTAGGGTCTTCATTTATATCTATATGGAGCCGTTGCCAGACCTGGATAATAAACTCTGGTTTGCAGTTTAGCAATTCGGATAGTTCTAGAACCAGCCTGTCTGCCGAGGCTTGCAAGGAATAAACTTCGTTATCTTTTGTCATAATTCGTTTATCCTTGGTTTTGTCTTCTCAAAACTATTTCTTCTGCGGAGGCTAATAGCCGCAGTAATATTTACAAAAGAAATTAACACTTATGACCAAATGTAACAAATGCG